>ERZ808275.158-NODE-158-length-39896-cov-3.575237_pt1 | contig 39896 bp, 54 predicted proteins | sample MGYA00520894_ERZ808275 | MGnify/ENA primary metagenome ERZ808275 (study PRJEB31516, sample SAMN03275598) | gut metagenome | biome: mammalia-associated habitat; material: feces | host: Papio cynocephalus | place: Kenya | collected 2012-08-03 ... | reverse complement strand
TTATTACATTTTATTAAACTTATCTATATCATTTTCTGTGTCATTTTCTATACTCCAGTCTAATTTTTGCCCACAAGAAGAACAGTAATTGCAATTTGCTTTCAAATCTTCTTCACCGCAATTTAAGCAAGTTCCCACAACAATATCGTGTATAGGACTAATTGCTTTTAGTCTTTTCTTTACTTTTTTTGGTATTTCTTTATCTACTAATTCTTGCAACAATTCTAATTCTTTTAAGCGTTTTTTAGGAACTTCTTCACAAGAATCATCATAACAATATTCAATATCATCTTTAGCATTATCTAATGCTACTTGATACTTATTCATTTTCATTTTCTACCTCCCAGTCTAACTTTTGCCCGCAATTAGGACAATAAGTGTAGTCGTCTTTATGAAATTTTACTACAAATTCTTTCTGACATCTTGGGCATTCTACTGCTTCATACGTTAAAACAGAAATACGCTTTACTTTTTGTGGTGTTTCTTTATCAACTAATTCTTGAAGAACTTTATAGTGTTTACATTTTCCTTCTACTCTTTTACATTGTCCGTATTCTCCTTCTTCGTATTCGTGGTGGCAACCATTACAAAAATAAATTAACGCTTCTTGATATTTATTCATTTTCCCACTCCTATTTAATCTTTTACATCAAAGTAATATTTTTTAATTCTATCTTCACCGATAGTTTCAATGGCTCTTTGTGCTATTTCTTTTGAAGTAAAATAAATATTAAAAGGAATATATTGCGTACTAGCATACCATAAATCAGTTCTCATTATTTGAGTTTCGTTGTTATATACAATTATATGTTTTACTTGATTAGGATTTTTCCAATCAATTTCTTCTTCATTATTCTCCAAAGCAAAGTCTCTTAATTCTTTAATTACTTTTAGTTTTTCAACCATATGGTTGGCTTGTTCCCTAGTTTTAAAACAATTCCCCAAATCAAGTCTATTTTTATCTATCGAGCCTCCAGAATAAATGCTTTCATATATAAAACCTTCATTATCATAGTAAAAATACAATTCTGCTTTCTTAGGTTTCCAAACTTTACTTTTTTCTACCACTTCCCAATCATTAGAATTCATATGTATAATTGTTCCCGTTTTAAAAGGAACTTCTACAACTCCTTCTACCTCTGATTTAGTTAGTATATCATCTTGTTCAATAAACCAATAACCTTTCCAACCAGGTCTTTTAACTTTCTTCCCTTTCAACATTTCTTCGTACGCTTCTTTAAAATTCATAATTAACTCCTTCCTAATTTCTAATTTCACAAAATGCTTCTATTAAATAAAATGGTAAATCCCACCTAAACCAACTCTTTAAATCTTTTAATTTTTCTTCGTCAATATATTTTGTTTTAATAAAAGGCTCGGAAGTAAGATTACGTTCAAAATAGTCGGAATAACCAAGTTCTAAATATTCATACGCGTTAAGGTCGTAACCATATGGGCTATCGTCCCAATACATCCAAAGCACTATTAAATTAATATTTGATTTTTCAAGTACGTAAGATATAATTTTATCCGTATAATTAGCAACTTCTTGTCTAGTTACTGTTACGTAGCTCTTACCTTCTTCTAATTTATTAATAATTAGATTTACTATAATAGTAGAAGCGTATAAAAATCTATTTTCTGTTTTTGCTAATTTCTCCATATTCTGTTAGCCCTAATTCTTCTGAAGTATACACTCTGTCTAACTCCATACCTTGATACATTGTACCTGTTTTAAACTTAGGGAAAGAAAAATGACCTTCGTCTAATTGTATATATATATATTCTTTATTATACCTTGAAGTGTCAGATGTTTTTACAATATAGTTTACACACTTTTTAAAAGGTCTAATTACTGAAGACAAATATTTCTTTTCTACATCATCTAAAATATCTGGTGCTTCAACTTCAATTTCTTGATTTAAAAATTTATCAGAAAACATTTCCTTGTGATTAAGCCAAAGATATTCAGAAGGGGTAGATATCGGGCTGCAGTATACTAGACTAAAAGGACAATTTGTACATAGTGTATTTGTACCACCTCTAATACATTTGTATGAGAACCATTTTTCAAGTTCCTCTTCAGTAATATCTCTTAGTTTCTTTTTAATTTTCATATTTATTTATTTCCTCCATTGCATTTGTTAAAATTTCTTTAAATTGCTTAAAATATATTTTATAAGTTTCAAGTACGTTAGGGTCACCTGTTTCTTTATATTTATGGTTTTCTTCCCAAAGCAATGCCATTATTTTCATTTTGTCGTGGTCAAGTGTACCTTTAGTATCAAATGTGATTATATCTCTTATGATATGAACTACTGTATGCATAGCAAGAAGTATTTTATCATTTGCTTTATTCTTCATTGTTATTTTCCCCTTTCTTTTAAACGGTAACCTATTCTTCTATATTCTTCATATACTGGCTTCCAAATAATCTCACATTGCTTACGTTCATTAGGTAAAAATCGCTCCATTAAATCTAATTCACGTTCTAAATCTATTGCATAAGGGCAGCCTTTACAGCCCGTACGAACAAAATTGTATGGTTCATAATAAAGTTCACATAATTTTATATTATATTCATTTATAAACCATTCTTCAAAATCATCATTTACTACACTTAAAGGATGAAATTTTAACAAAGCACCTTCTTTTGCCGTAACAATACAATTTATATTACTTCTTTGCCCGCCTTCCGCTCTTCTCATTCCAGTAATTGAAATAGTTCTATGATTTTCTTTTTGCCATTTTTTAATAGGTTTCTTTTTTAATTCATTACAGCATTCACTAGATAATTTTAGTTTAAAACTATCTTTAAATTGGTATTGCAAAATTTTAGGACACGCAAAATTAATTCCTTCTTTATATTTTACAATGCTTTTGGCTCGTGAACCTTTTTGCCATTCACCTATTTTTAAACTATGCTCTTTTGATTTAAAAGGATAACCTTTTTCTTCTAGCATTCGTTTTATATTTACACCACTATTTATAATAATAATTCGGTCGTCTTTTTCTGCTAATTCTTTTACAAAACTAGCAATACTTTTATATTCAATACCAGTATTTATATATACTCTAGGTATTTTATTATTTGGTAATGCTAAATCTATCAAGTAGTGCAAAACTGTACTATCTTTGCCACCGCTGAAAGATATATAAGCATTATCTAAAAGATTATATTGTTTATTTATTGCTTGAATTTTATCAATTCTATCAAGTAATAAGATTTCATTGTTATTAAAAGATTTCATAACCGCCACGAACTAATTTAGTTCTATGGCAATTAATTATGCAAGTTTTCTACTTAGTGCTCATTCTTACTTAATTTTATGTGCTAATTCGATTAAACAACATTTAACACAACCTAGATTTACTAGGATTAGTTATTACTCTCCTTTTTTATTTGTTTATTTTCCATTTTTTCTCCTTATAATAATTTTTTAAATATTTTCATTAACACATTCACAACAATGCTATTTTCAGCTTGTTTGTAAAGTCTAAAATTTGAATTAAATTTACTTACTTTATCAAAATCTTCATCACTTTATTTTATTTATTTTCTTTATATTCTATTCTTCCGTCATTAAATACTCGTTTAGTTTTACAGTTAACAAGCATTTTTTCTTTTGCGTCTTTACAAAAAGGTTTTTCAATTTCAAAACCATAAGAACTACGGTTTAATTCATACGCTGCTCTTAAAGTTGAGCCACTACCAGCAACGGGGTCAATTACTACATCTCCTTCATCGGTAAATATTTCTATTAATCTTTTTAAAACACTTACAGGTTTTTGTGTAGGGTGACATTTAGGGTATTCTTTTTTACTGTCTCTTTTCCATTCAAACCAATTAAAAATCATATGTTTTTGTCCGTCTTCGCCAATATTATTAAATTTAGGTAATTTATCACGATATAATACAACAGCATATTCAGTCGCACCAACAATTTTCATATTAGCTTTTAAAACTTGAGCCGAATAATTTTTAATGAATACTAATGGGTAGCTTTTAACTAAGCCGTGTTTCTTTCCTTCTTCTACAACAGTTGGTATTTGTTCAAAACTACAAAATACTACCATAGCAGGAGCTTTATTTGGTTCTTTAGGTTCTTTATTTAAGTATCTTGTACAAAAATCAAAGAAATTATTTATCTTAAAGCCGTCGTCGGTTTTAAAAAATGATTTATTCGCTAATTCACTCTCTCCATTAGCGTTGTCCCCCCCCCCTATACCATTGAGGATTACTTGCATATGCATTAGTACCTAAATTATAAGGTAAGTCAGCAATAATAAGTTGTGCGTGTGGTATATTATATACCTTTGCATTTTCAAAATGGTCGTTATATAACTCACATTTAATTAATTTTCCATAGTCTTTAGTTTGTTCCATTGTTTTCTCTCTCCTTTTTGTTATTTATTTTTTTTGCTTGCTCTATTCTTTCATTCGCAATATCGAAATATTCTTTATCTACTTCAAAACCTATATAATGGCGGTTAGTATTAATACAAGCAACACAAGTTGTACCACTTCCCATAAATGGGTCTAATACTATATCACCCTCATTGCTATGTTTAGTAATACATTGCTCTATTAATTCTATTGGTTTTTGATTTTGATGTACTAAATTCTTTCCACTTACTCTATCAAAAAACCATACATCTGTAATTCTTTTGCCGTTAAAAGGTTTCCTCCCTTTATTTACTAAAATAATAAATTCATATTGCTTGCCAAATTGAGCCGTTAAGTCGCCCGCAGTATGATTATTTTTAACCCAGCATATAATGTTTTTAATTATAAAATATTTTTCTATTTCTTGCTTAAAAAAATCTATTTTATTAGAATTACAAAACATATACATTGCACTATTAGGTTTTAATATTCTATAAAATTCTTGAATACTTTTACGAATTAATTCTTTGTCGCTATCACCTTTAATAGTATGACAAAATTTATGAGTTTTATCTTTTCTATGATTAGTTTTATATTCCATTAAATAAGGTGGGTCTGTTACAATCAAGTCTATACTTTCATTAGGTATATTTTTCATTAATTCAAGGCAATTACCTTGCTTTACGTAGTCATACCCCCCCCCTACTTATAATACAGTTATTCTTCATTTCTCCAACGCCCCTTTAATATTTTCTTGAATAATTCATTCTTATTTAAATAATCTAAAATCTGGTCTTCTAGACCATTTATAAGCCCCCATTCAGCGAATTGTTCAAAACCACCATTACCGCCAAGAATACTAATATATTCTTTAGCAAGTGCTACAATTTCTTTATAAGGTACATACTGTTCAAATTTTCCGTCAACAAACACTTCTACTTCGGTATCACCAATAGCACAACATACTTCTACTTTTTTGCCAATGTTTTGTGCTTTTAAAAAGGCATAAATATGACAACTTACATCGGCTTTTGAAAAATCTTTTCCGTGTAAGCCACCACCTGTAACGCTACCACCCATATCACTACCTAATTTTCTATTGGCACAGCCAGTATCTACATTTATACCACCCATCCAATAACCCAAAGGGTTAATTTTAATTTTAGGATAAGGGTATTTAGATGAGTGATTTATAAGTCCTTTTATACTTGCAATATCAGATGTATTTTCTGATACTCGACTTTGACAAATAATATAATTCTCTTGGCGTACTCGGTCGTCAATATTTATAATATATTTTCCGTCGCTATAATAATAAGGGTAAATCTCTTGTGCGATACTAGTTAAAAATCTTTCTTCATCTGTTAATGGCATTCCTTTAAAAATACCATTATCTCCACAACGTATTTCTCCTTCTTGATTTTTTGCTAATCGAATATCTTGTTTAAATTCTCGATATTCTACCTTAACTCTTTCTTGAGTAATTCTTTTTACAATTTCTTTTACCTTTTTAATAGGTAAATGCTCAGAGGTTTCACTGATAATAGTACATTTTCCGTGACCAATTAAAACCTCTACTGCTATTTTAGGTTCTTCTCCTTTTGTTCTTGCAATAGCATATGCTAAGTCAACTAATGCTCCAGCAATTCTATCAGCAATTTTGTCTGGATGAGAAGGGTTTACTTTTTCAAACATAATTTTACTCCTTTATATTTTATCTCTCGCAAACATCACCGTTATTATACACTCTATAAGTGCATACATCTCCCCAACGGTCAATCACAAATTCTACACAGTCTCCTAAATCATATGCAGATAATAATTCACTATAACTTGGAATTTTATCAAGGGCTTTCTTCATTTTTGTTGTTAATTTTGATGTTTTCATTTTTTATTTCTCCTTTTCTTTTTCTTGTAATTCTATGCACGTCATAATACAATAACTTGCTAAATCTAATAATGTATCAGTTAGTTTTTCATCTTCTACTAATCTATTTTTATTTAAAATCAAACTTTCTAATCTATTAAACTTATCACTAATGCGTGTTAATGCCGAAATTAAGCCGTATTTTTGCACGCTTATACCAAAACTATCACCATAATCACTATTTTTACGTGTATATAAATCGGCTATTGCAAGTGATAATTCTAAAAATTTATCGGCTTTAGTTTTTGTATTAGTAATTTCTTTTTCTTTTCGCGTCAATTTTTGCCAACTCCTCTGCTTGTTTTTTGCTAATAAATGGTCTTCTAGGTGTCCAATGGTTCCACGACTTATTTCTTTCTTGCCATTTTATTTCTTCATCGACCATTTTTTCATATTTGTTATCAAACCATACTATAATAAAGATAATTGCTAATCCAATAATAAGTTTCATTTATTCCTCCTCTTCTATTTTTGGTATGTTATTAAACATACAAGTTTTAGCATTGTTATTACAATACCCGTTATAAAAACAATCACCACAAATTTCTCTCTTAGGGTATGTTTTTACTTTTTCTTTGTGTTTATTCATTTCTTCTACATTAACTTCTTTAATAATAGTAGTTGGAATATTTTTCTTTTTAATAGTTTTTACTTGAACGCTCGGTTCTTGTTCTTTCTTTCTTCCCATAATAGCCTCCTAACTCAAATTAAAATTAAATTTATTTATACCTTCATTTAGTTTGTTATCTCTAATATGTGTATAAATATTTGCAGTTGTTGAAAGTTGTGCGTGTCCTAAATGCATTTGAACCTCTTTTAAACTCGCCCCTTTTTCAAGTTGAATAGACGCGAAACTGTGTCTAAAACTGTGGGGGTGTATATTCTTTGTTATTCCTGCACGTTTAGCAATAACCTTACTTGAATTAGTTAATGCAATTCTATTCATAGGCTTACCACTATTTGATATAAACAAATTATCATATTTGCAATTAGGAATTTTATTCCTAAAAGTTACTACATATTCTTGAATTACATCCAAAGTCGTGTTAGGAATAAATTTCTTTTGAATTTTACCACCTTTTACACGACTTATTATATAACTTTCTTCTTCTGTTATCACAACATCTTGTATTTTTATGTTAATTAATTCAGCAAGTCTTAGTCCCATTGTTAAAAATGTAGTAAAAATTGCTTTATCTCGAATGTTTTTGCAAGCAAGAATAAATCTTTTTGCTTCTTCTTCAGTTAAATAAGTTGTTTCGTGTAATTCCTTATCTTTAAAAGTCTTTATTCTTTTAAAAGGATTTTTTATTATGTATTCATAATCTTCCAAAAAGTGATAAAAAGATTTTAAACACATAATTTTTTGATTTTTACTAGACGCTTTGTATTTTTGGTCGTCTAAATATTCTAAATAGGTCAACACGTTATCATTAGTTAAATTTATTAACTGCTCGTTACGTGTTATGTTAAGCACATTACAAAATTTTTGCAAAATACTTGAATAATCTTTAATTGTCTTTTCACTCCTTTGTCTTTCAATTTTACAATAACGGAAAAATGTGTCAATTAAAGTAAATTCTTGTGAGTCAAAATTTTTATCTAACATTTTAAACTCCTTTCTATTTTTCTTTTCGTCTCTAGTATAACACAAAATTTTTAAAACAACACTTTAAATGCTAATCAAAAATTGAATAACGCTTTTGTTCGTAATATGAATTAGTATCTCTGTTATAATGCATAAAATAAATATCAGTATTCATTAAATAACTTTGTTGTTCTAGATGAGTTAACGCGTTCTCTATTGCAAGAGTAGCAACAGTTAAGCCTGTAATATAAATATTTACACGCGTATAGTGATTGTCGGCTACACAATTATTAAAGAAATACCTATATGCCTCTCTTTCTAACATATCAACATTTGTAGGGTCGTCAATTTTATTAAAGACAAATCCACTACAAGGTAAATCGTGTCTACCATTACAAACACCAACATTTAATACTTTTTGTTTATTCATTTTTTTGTCTCCTTTTCTTTCTTTCTTTTCTTTTTTATTTTTTCTTTTCTTTATTTCTTTTATATATCTATAATAATTATTAACTATTACAAGATTAATTATATATTATATATTATTATAATAGTATTATATTATTATAGGGGGTGAAAGCCACAAGAATTTTGTATACTTTTAATAGTCAAGTATCTGCCATTCTTTTGCGTATAATCTTTTAAATCTTTTCAACTCTTTTTGACATAGCCTTCTGACAACTCTAACATTTGTAGGATATTGTAAAGGGATAAAATATTTTTGTATAATTTCGTCCCAAGATAAATTATAAGCATAATAGTCAAGAAACCAAGGGCTAGCATTTTCCATAACAAATTCAATAAAAGCCTTTTTTGTGTTGAATTTTGTATTGTGATATGCTCCTTCTGGAATATAACCTTTATCTAAATAACCATATTTTTCTTTAGTTGTTTTACTTTCAACATTGTCAATTTTATAGGATTTCTTTTCACCTTCTCTTTTTTGACGTGAATAGTTTGTCACTAAATTATTCATTTTACTACGTGCTATAATACCAATGTATGTAGTCATAGTATATATATCGTTATATTCATCAAGTTTACTCCAAACTCGTAACATAACTTCATTGATTAAATCTTCTATGGTATAGCCACATTTTTTTAATGTGTCATAGTATTTATAGCACATTTTCGCAATGAATGGCTCATTGTCAATTAATATTTTTTCTTTTTCTTCATAAGTCATAAATTTCCTCCTAAAATTTTAGCCGTTTTTAAGGGGTATTTTTAAACGTTTATATAAGGTCTTTATAATTTATCATTTTACCTTTAAACTTTCAAAAATACCCCTTAAATAAGCTTTAAAATTGATTTTAAATAATGTTTTATCGTTTAATTAATGCAAGTAATCGTATTCAATTATTTTCATTTCTTTTATTTCATTGATAAAATCGTCTACTGTTTTTGTAACTGCTTTGTATAAAGGCATTAATGTTGCAACAGCGTTTTCGTTCTTTTTAAATGTAATAGGTAAATAAGATTTTATTTCACCATATTTTCTAGCCTGTCTTACTGCTACAATATCATTTGTATTTAAATTTAAAATTGCGAGTACGTTTTCAAGCTCTTTAATAGAAACATAAATTAAATTCCAATATTTTTTATTGAATTTTTCACCACTTAAATTAAATACTACAAAATCTTTGTCAAGACTCTTAGCACGTGATATTGCTTGATAAATATTTCCTACTGTTATGTAGTTTTCTTCGCTAATATAACACTCATTAGCTTGACTATTATTGTGTATTTGAACTAAGGACGGGTATATTTGCTTTGCTTTTTCGTTTTCATTAACAGTATTTAAACCTTGTATAATTTCATCATCTGTAAAAAAGAATGCACTGTAAGCATTAGTAAATACTTGAGTTTCTACACCATTAATTTCTTGATAATCGCATTTACTTAAAATAGGTCTTTGAGTTTTTAAATTTTTATTTAAATACTTTTTGATAGCATTTAAACGCTTTTTTGATGTATTAGAGTTTAATTCCTTTAAAGATAAATTATATTCAATTTCCTTTAAATAAGCGTTTAATGCTCCATAGTTTTCTTCTTTTACCATTTCTTTAATTTTTGTTAATTCGGTTTTATTCATATTTTTACTCTCCTATAATCCTAATTCTTCAAGTGTGTATTGTTTTTCTCTTTCCATATTTTTATACATTGTCCCTGCTTTAAAATAAGGGAGTTCTATATATTCGCGTGGAATATCTATACTAATTGAGTTTATTTCTAATATAATAAATGCAGTTTTTGTGTCTATTTTATCAAAACGTTTTTCAATATTTATAACTCTATCTCTAAAAGGTTTTATTACATTACTTAAATATTCCTTTTCTTTTTCAGTCAAAATATCTTTTTCAATTATAATTTCTTGATTAAGAAATTCTTCAGAGAATATTCCTTTATTAACATACCAAAGTGAACTATATAGTGGATTACAACGTAGTAAGTTAAAAGGACAATTTTCACATAGTATATTTGTTCTACAATTTTTTTCATACCATTCTTTGTATTCTTCTTTAGTAATATCTCGTATTTTTTTCTTAATTATCATTTTATTTTACCTCTTTTCTATTTTTATATTCTTTCATTATGTTATCTTTTAATTTCTTCTCTTTTTTTTATTTTCTTCTAATAAAAGTTTGATAGTATCATCTGCTCCTAGAGACATAACTAAATCCATTAATTGATTAAACTTATCAAATGTGTTATGAAATTTTGTATCACCACTATTATTTGAACCTTTATTTATTGACAAGTTTACCATTAATTCTTTATTATCATTATACCATAAATATGTTATCACTGAGCCGTCCCAACTTTGAGCACTTGTTCTTATTTCTTCCGTTCCTAAACGTGAACCCATTCCTCTATTACCTTGTACTGTTCCATAAAATTTTGCCATTTTTCTTACCTCCTAAATTTTATTTACATAAATATTATATCACAAAATTTTTACTTCTACAAATAATTTATTTTTATGTATATACATACAACCATAAATATTTAAAACATATAATTATATTGTTTAGCTCTTTCAATATCTAATAAATCAAATAATGGGAGTTTAATATAATTATGAGTTGCAGGAATATAAATTTTAACCTTGCTATTAAAATTAATTTCATTTATATCATATTCATTATGAACTACCATATCAAATGTAATAATAAAATCTTGTGTTTGTATTTTGCTACTTACGTAATCTGTATTATCAAAACAATCTAAATACCAAGCAATAACCTTTAAGTGCTTATTACAATCAATTAATTCATTTATTGTTTTGCAAGTGCATATATTTTCTGTTATTTTTTGTAAATCATTTACAATATTAATTAATCTTTCTTTCATTAATTTTTACCTCCTTTTATAACTACTTTATTATAGTCATTAATTATTGTTATGTTATAAGGTAGATTTCCGTAAAATTCTTCTTCTTCTGGATTGTAATCGTTATTAATTTCTACTAGAATAGTAAAGCCATTTCGCATAATTTCTACTCCTCCTGTTTCTAATAGTTGTCTACTTTCTTGTGCGTTTAAAATTAATTTTTTCATTTTTTACCTCCTAAAATGTTTACACAAATATTATACCATAAAATTTTTATTTTATAAATTAATTTATTTTTATGTATAACCATACAACCATAAATATGTATACACATAAAAATGTTATAATTTTAACTGTCATATTTCTCCACAAAATTTTCATACCAATCAAATTGTTTAGTATTTTTATCATAACACCAACCAATGAATTTAGGCTTACTAAACAGTTCATACCATTTATAATTGGTATTAAATTCTTTATTTGTTCTAGCAGTTAATGTTTCGGCTCTAGTTATATAATCTTGTTTAGTTAAAAAATCCTCGTCAATATCATATAACCAACTATTATTAACTATATCTAATTCTTTGTTACTTTCTAATCTATACGCTTTGTAAAGTTTCATATTTTTATTTCCTCCGTTATTTATATTTGCTAGTTAAAAACTAACTACACAAATATTATATCATAAAATTTTTATTTTACAAAATAATTTATTTTTATGTATATACAGTTTTATGGTTTTATGTATGCATGAATTTTTGCTACAAAAAAAAGAGTTGCTATAACAACTCTTAATAATTAATTTTAACAGTATAATATTTGATATTGTTTTCTTCTACCTCTTGTAAATCAAATATAGAATTTTTATCATTAAGCATTACATACTTAATATATTCATTTATATTTTTTAAATTATGCTCTTGCATATATTCTACATCTTCTTCATTTGATAAATACTCAAATTCTGGATTATCAAGGATTATTTTTTCAATTAAAGCGTCAAGGTCTTGAGAAAAATAAGCTGTATAATCTATATCATTATATACCATAAAGCTTGAAACTTTTGTGCTATCAAAATGTAAATTTTCACATAGCCAATTTATATTATATAATATATCATCTAATTGTGATGTACTTAAGCCATTTGGGTATGTTTTATTGATTAGCTCTTCAAATTCATCCGCTTTATCTAAAGCAAGTAAAATTTTTCGCATTAAATTAGAATAAAAGCAAAAATCCCAATCTTTAAAATCTTTTAAATTTTTGTTTAACACAACACCTTTAGCAAACATATTCACCATCTTCATTTTTTTTATTTCCTTTCTTGTTTAAAGTCTAAGAGACTGTTTCTATAAATATTATACCATAAAATTTTTGCTTTTTAAAATAATTTATTTTTACATATTTATGGTTTTATGTATAAATGTATATTCCTTATATATAATATATAACAAAAAGCAATAAAAAAACTACTTATAAAAAGTAGTTATGTTATAATTGGTAGTTAAAACAATAACCTAGAATATTTATTTCTTCATTTTCACGGTCAAAACATTCTATCGTTTCTAGTTCTAATGTATCGCCTGTGTTATACTCTTCTAAAATTTCATCTAATTGGATTAAGTCTGGCATTTCTTTTAAAAACTGTTGATTTTCATTACTTGCGACAAAATCCATAGTATATGCATTTACTTTAAAATATTCAGTTGTGTACGTAATATCTCCATACTTACTTAATAATTGCACTAGTTCTTTTGAATTTAAATCTAAAAATTCAAAATCACTTTTTACTTTATTAAAAATTGTAACACTATAATAATTATCAATTTTTGCAAATTGAATTTTTAACTCCTCGTTATCAATAGCAGTAATTACATTTGTTTTGTTTGTCATATTTTTTGCCTCCTTTACTTACGACTACGCTTTTTAGGTTAAACGTTAACCTTTAGTAATTAATAACAACAACGCAATATTTCTTTTTCAGCACTTGCTTTACCTTTCCAAAAAGCTGCTTTTTCTTTGTCGCCTAATTCTTCAAATTTTCTTGCTTGCTCCTCGTTAAACTTAATTTGTTCTTCTAACCATTTTTTCATTTGTTGTTTTGTCATATTTTTTACCTCTTTTCTTTTTTATATATTAATATTATATCACAAAATTTTTATTTTAAAAAATAATTTTCTTTTATGGTTATATGGTTATACATAAATATATATATTTTTTTATTAAAAAAATAGAGCCGTTATAGCTCTTTTGACACTTTTTTAAACAACTCTTTAATAGTAGTATCTAAAGTTAGATTATAAGTATCTATTGAATAATCACTTGCTTCGTGTGTTCTTTTTTCTATAATTTCTATACAAAAAGTTTTAATTTCTTTTATATCAAAATTGTTATTAATTATACAACCTCCGTATTCGCATAGTCCTTCAATATATAAATAATATTTATTATTATATGGTATTGTAATTATATATGTGCGTTCTTTTAAAAATAAATCTTTTAAATTTTTTTTAAAGTTCATTTGTAATACCTCTTTTTAACATTCTAAATCTTTTATAAAATAATTTACCGCACCGCACATCATTTTATAAAGCGTTATACATTGTTTATACTTATTATTAAAACTGTCATAAAATGTGATGTAAATTTCTACTTTATTATAAAATTTACTGTTTAGTAATAGACTTGAATAATCGCGTTTTGTAAATTCAACATTTGATAAAAAGTAGTGCAAATCTTTACTTTTAAAAGCTGCTGCTCTTTCTTTTTCTCCTGTTATATTATAAATAAAAATTGTAGCCGTATTATATCTATTAGTCATTTTTTATACCTCCCATATATACCTCCCATAATTAACTAATCATAATATAATTATATCATAAAATTACTTATTTTTAAATTAATTTATTTTTATGGTTATATGTATATAAATATTTATGTAAATCTAGCAAGCTGTTATAAAAGCAAAATAAAAAAACGCTTTAAATAATTAAAGCGTTTAAAGGATTGCATTTTTCTAAATCATAAATTTTGCCGTTTATATTTATTGTATTAGAGTAAATGCTCCAATAACTCAATGTATTATTAAGTATTTGTTGTTGTGTTAATTTTTCTAAAAATTCTTTTACTCGCATTTGTTTTTACTCCTCTTCAATTAAGCGATAAATAATTATTTTTATTCGTCTGTATGCTTGATATAGTGCTCTTGCTTGCGTGTCTAGCCATTCTTCATTCTTGTTTGGTTTTAATTCTCCTTCCTTTTTTCTTCTAAATTCTGAAGGTGTACAAAGCCTTTTAGCAATATCAAAATTGTATATTAAACTGCAGCCGTTCCAACTATAATTACTCCAATTATTAGCACCGTTTAATAGGACTTTTTCTAGTCCATCAATACCTATATTTTTTATTTCGCATTCTTTCAAATCTTGGATTAAATCAAAGCAATAATCGCATACTCCTTTATTCCAAGCACTTTTCGCTTGTTTTTGGCAATTTTCTATCATTTCTTCAATTTTGGTTAATGCAATAATTTTCATTATTCCTTGTTTAGTCATTTATAATACCTCCTATTGACTATTTATTACACTAATATTATATCATAAAAAATATATAATTTTAAAATAATTTATTTTATGGTTTTATGTATTTATGGGTGTATGTATAAAAAAAATACTAGACTAAAAGTCTAGTATTTTTAAATCGTTAATATTTAAACATAGATTAATATATTTTATTAAATCATTTTTCAAATTATTAAAGGGAGTTGTCGTTTCAAATTGGAATCCATTTTCACATATGAAATCAAAAACTGTGACTTTAATAATTTTCGAATTAGGTGTCGCACTAATAAAGACATCATATTCATATATATTATTATAAATCGTTGCAACTAATGTATTTAAATGCACTCCTTTGAAATCATTATTTAAAGTTTTAAAATTTTTAGTCATTTTTTGTACCTCCACTTTTTTGACTTTTTAAATTTTCTATAAATATTATACCACAAAAAAAATATATATCAAGTAATATGCTTTATGTGTTTTTTTATAAAAAAAATAGCATATAAATATATATAATATATATAATAATAATATACACATTTATATATTTTTTTATCACCACTACAACATTTTACTTTTAAACTCAAACTTTTTTATTTTTTCTTTTATATTCAAACAAAAAAATAATATTTTTAATTTAAAACTATCATAAAAAGTACATTTTAAAAAGTGCTAAAATTTGGAAGTTTTTTGTATTATTAAAAATTCTTTTTAAATCACAAGAAGAATCTAGACATTTAGATTAAATTTTTATTTTAAGACTCAAAAACGGCGTAAAATCAAACGTTTAATAAAAGTATATATAACTACTAGTCTTTTATACAATACGCAAAAATAAGCCGTTTTCGCCTTTATTTTTTGTCAAGTGATATGCTCTTTTATTTTTAAAGTCTTTTCTAAGCGTTTGAATTTTAAAAAGTTGAATAATTATTAATTCATTTTATGTTTTGATTTTTCAAGCTTGATTATGTATAAATGTATTTATGTATAAAAATATTTAAATATGTATGTATAAATGTATTGGAGCATTTAAATAAATATTTTTATATGTTTTTATGGTGAGATGTAAGTATGTATACAATAGATAATTTGAAATTAAAAGTTTTATAATGCTATAAAAAAAGACTAGTAATTACTAGTCTTTTAAAGGTTCGGGAAATGATATTATACAACTTTTCGGAATCCATATAAGCCAGTCGGCTTGAGCATTGCGATGTGGTCGGTCAAGTTTGAACTGGTAGGCTTTTTCGGTTGACTGGATAAGTTCGGCTGTCCAATCAGTGTAATTACTAGCGTTTAATAAGCATTTCTGTTGCGGTTTGAAAAGCCACCACAAGGCAAATTCTATTTTTGAAAGTTGGTATTTCATTTTTTATTCCTCCTCTTCTTTTTTAATATTAAAATAATATATTAATATATTAATCAAATAATATGCATTTTTAAATTTTTACTTATCTTTAAAAATTATTAAAAAAGTAAAGTAAACACTATATATTTTATTAATTAAAAATTTTTATTATCTTTTACTTAAAATTACCAAAAAACAAGGACTAAAAGACTTTACATAGTAGGAAATTTTTCATTAGCAAAAAGTCTGGAAATATTACTTTTAATGTCAAAGTATTATAAATATGAAAGTTTGAAGGTAAAAGGAATATTTTTATTTTTTTGAAAAGGAAGAAAAAGGAAAAAGGGAAAGAAATATTTTTAAATTCAAAGTAAAAAAAGGTTTGAAACAAAACAAAAAAGTAATTTTATTTTTAAAATCAAACAAAAAAGTTTTAAAAAAGTTTTTAGATAAAACAAAATTTTTTAATTTTGACCTTAAAAAAAGTTTTTACCTAGAAATCGATAAAACTTTATCGATATACTTTTATCGATAAAATCAAACTAAAAAAAATAATTACTTAGAAATTAAAACTATTATTTTATTATACTTTTACATTAAAAAAGTATATATAAGATAATATTATATATACTATTTCGTTTTAAATTCAAACTATGCAAGGGGGTATGTTTTGAAATTCAAAGGAAATTTTTGCTTGCACAAACACTCATAGCACTTCTCTCTTTCTCCCAAATTTTCCTTTCCCTTTCCCTTCCTTTCCTTTTTCTTCCCCCAAAAAACAACAAAAGAAATCTCTCCTTCTTTCATTTTCATTAAAAAAATAACTTCCACACTTCCTTATGTTTTAATTTTTAACTTCAAAAAAGTATACATAACTATCACACTTTGAGAAGAATAGTATATATAACTCTACAAAATAGTATATATAACTAGGCAAAAACTCCGAAGGTGATTGCCTCGCAACTAATCAAAAACTACCCTTTAACTTACACAAAGTTTACCTAAAGTTTTACCTAAAGATTATATAAATTCTATGTAAAGTTTAATCTACTTTCCACCTATTTTCTACCTATGTTTATAACTATGTTTTACCTTGTTAACTTAACAAAGATTACCTAAAGTCTAACCTAGAAAATTAACAAAATTTATGTAAATTTTAAAATGCTAAAAATTCACCTTTGGAATGAAAATAGAATGAAAATGAAATAAAAGGAAGAAAAACACGTAGAAAAAATTGACTTTTTGGGAATTTTTATGTAATTATTTTAATTAAGAAAAAGTAAGAAAAACATCATTGTTTAATTTAATTAAACTAATAATTTAGTATTACTAAACATATATTATTGTATTGTAAAGAAAAAAAGAAAAGATAATAGAGCATTCACCTTCCCGAAGTGAAATAACTTTAGTTATGAAACGTAGGGAAGGTCAGTAGCAAGCCGAAGGCGAAGCGTTAATCTCTAATAGATAACTAAAGAAAACCTTTAATAGATAGAAGAAAAGAATATCTCTAATAAATAAAGAAAAGGGGACTAGGGCATAATTACCTTTGCAATGATTAATATAATTATTATAGATATTCATTAACCTTGCATAGATAAAATCCCTTTGTTGAGATAAAAAATCTCTTTAGATAATCTTTATTATAATAAATAATAATATATAATTATAGGAGGAAATTAACCTTGCGTAGATGAAAAAAAAAGAAAGAAAAAAGAAGGAAAGATTGGTGCCACCAAATTTTACTGGTAACATATATATATAATATATATATATGTCAAGTGCTTTTTTTGGTTGCACTTATTGCACTTAAGTGAACCTATCGCAAATAAATCACTAGAGAGTGACTTCTGTACCCGGTGGGCTAAACGCCTACCGTCGACGGCGGAATGTCTTTGTAGTTTTGATACACCCCGTAGCGTTGCAAGTAATAAAAGTATAAATAATAAAATAAATAAAAAATATTTTATAAAAAGTTAAAAAAGAAAAAGTTTTATGTTATAATATATGTGAGAAGTATAAGAAGAATAATACCGTTCTTTTTTACTAGATATTTTATTAATTTAAAAATATTGCTTATTATAGTAATTATATTTATAATATAGGTAATATTTATAACCTTACGTTGTATATTGTTAATCAATAAATAAGACAATAGAAAGGGAGTGATTCGTATGACAAATATAGAACGTAATGATACACAATATATTAGTGATGTAATTAATGTAGAAGAAATTGAAAAGAAATGGGTCAAGGAACAACCTATCTTAATTAATGCTACTACGGGTAGTGGAAAGACTTATTTTACTTTAAATGTATTAGGTCAGTATTGTAAAGACAGGGGGAAGAAATTAATACTTCTTACTAATAGAGATATTTTAAAGCAGCAAATAACAAATGTTCTTCCTAAAGAATTTGAAGAATGCATTAAAGTAAAAACTTACCAGGCAATAAGTAATGCTATTTTATATGGTGATAGATTTCGTAGAGGTACTTCAAGAGTAGCGATAAAAGACGTTTTTAATGATTATGATTTTATCATATGTGATGAATGTCATTATTTCTTTACTGATAGTACTTTTAATTATGAAACTGATGTTGCTTTACAAGCTGTATTAGAAGTTAAAAATGCTATTAAAGTATTTTTAACGGCGACCGCTACTACCTTTGAAAAATATATAAGAGATTTTTGTATACAAACACAAGCTATATTCCCTTTGGTGTATAGGGCTGGGAAGAATTTACAATACAATCATTTATATTATTATAAAGATAATGATACCATTGTAGCTTTATTAAAAAATTTACCTAAAAACGAAAAAGTAATTATGTTTTGTAAGACTATTGCAGAGGCTTATAATAATTATTTAGTATTTCCTAAAGATAGTGCTTTTATTTGTAGTAAACATAATAAGAATAGTTTTGCTAAATATTCTAATAAGATTGTTCAAAGAGAAATAGAAAAAGAGAGTAAATTTAGCACACGTATTTTATTCACTACTAAAGCATTAGATAATGGTGTAAATATTATTGACAAAGATGTAAAACACATTATATGTGATATTAATGATTTTGATACTGTACAACAATGTATTGGTAGAAAGAGATTTGTGGACGATGAAGATAAGATTAATCTTTATATTAGGGGAATTCCTAAAAACCATTTATATTGTACAATTAATATACTAAATGCTAATATTAAGGTGGTTAAAGATTTTAAAGAAATGGACATTAAGGAGTTTTCTAATAAATATGGGCGATATGGAATGAAAGGTATCGTGTATAGTTATGCTGACGATAATAATCAGTTAATATATAAACTTAATTCCACATTAAATTATAAAATTAATAAAGACTTATCTGAAGCACATCAAATGGTATTGATGAAAGACGAAAAATATCCTAATATTAAATTTTTAGCGGGAAGATTAGGTATTCCTTATAATGAATTTCAAGATTTAGAAAAGATTCTTGACGTAGGAACTTTTAATGGGTATATGAATAAAATAGTTGGAGTAAAATTATTCGACGAAGAAAAGAAGGCTTTCGTTGATTTCTTACAAAGAACGGCTATTTCGTTAGTCAATAAAAAGAGAACATTAGGACTTAAGACTATTAATGGTTTCTTACAAGATATTAAATCACCATATTATGTTGTATCATATAAAGAAACAAGACGCACGGAGAATTATGCTAAACATTATTGGTTAGTATGTAAACGAAGTGAGGAAGAAATGAAGGCTTTAGCACAACAAGCTAAAGATGTAAAAATTATAGAAATAGAAAGTTAAGGAGCGTTATGGCAAAAAGACAAAAAGAATATAATAGACACGACCCTTTTGAAGATTTTGAATGGTTTGTAGAAACTGATTTTGAAGATGATAAGTGGTATGAAGAAGATAGAAATAGCAACGATGATTTTATAGATGAACTAGAGGAAGAAGACATCTGTAATAAATGGTAAGGTGGTGATAGGTTGCTAAAACTACAACAATTTAATATATTATCTCTAACATATGAAAGATTAGAGAATTGTAATTTTAATTTAAATATTGAATTAAATGAAGCGATTTTAAACGACGAGATTATTCAACTTGCTGATAATGAAGTTTTACGTGCTATTAGACGAATAACACCCCACCCTTATGACGCACAAAAATTTAGGAATTTGTGGAAGTCTAGAGATATTGTAATTAAACAAAAAAGTGGTGCTGAAAATAAAAGATTGGTAAAAGAATTAACGTCGGCAATAGAACAAATGCTATACATTCCTGAATATGTTTGTGTTTATACTGAGAAGAAAGCTAAGTATGGTAAGATAGGAAAGAATGGCTTTGTAATTAACGGTGTAAAATATAGAAGACTTTTGTGTAGTGCTGGTCAAGCAAGAACGAATAGAACTATGTTTGTAAGTGATAATATTTATAAGGAACTTAATAAAATTTTAAAGAATGGTTGTCACGACGTAAAAATAGAACTTGCTAAATGGAATGCTTATTATGCACTTTCTTCTTCGGCTACCTTTAGAGTTTCTACACCTAGAGTGTGTGTGGTAAAAGATTGCGAAGTTGAAAGACTAACTAAGGTTGAATGGGTAACTGAGTATCCGTCTAATGAACAAGAAGATGATATAGATACTAGAGAAATTCCACTTAAGTTTAATTTATTTGACGGAATGGGGCTTATTAGTCCTAACAAAGCACAAGAGTGGGCGTATGAATTAGAATTGGACTACTTACCTAGCGCTTATATTATACGTAGTGCTTTTGTTAAAGGGTTAGTTGCAACGTTTGATTTTCATAAGTTCGCGAAAAAATTAGAAGAACAAAACGGTTGTATACCTATGATAAAAGATATTTATGGTAAGGAATATAACCCTTATGAAATAGATATAGTTTTATCGGAAAGTCAATTTAAACTATGGCGTGGTTATAATTCGTGGGAAGAATATTGCGAGTGTTTAAAGAAAAGTGGCATTCATTGGGGAATAAGTAAAATAACACCTAAAATCGAAAAAGATTTTATCCGAACAAATTATCAATTTTTGCAAGTTTTAAATTTAAGCGATGAAGATATTCAAGGCTTATGTAAACCTACTATTGAATGGTTGAAAGGTATTAAGGGTGGAGATATAAATCAAATGATTTTATATCTTTTAGGAAAGTCGGTTAAAGAGCAAGATAGTGAAAAATTATGGCAACATATACAAGACCACTTTGTAAGAGCATTGCTTTTAGATAACAAATTAATTGCTGACCCTTATATTCAGAGTAGAATAGTTAATTCTTTAAATAAACGAATTGAAGAAAGTTATTATGGGAAATTATTAATTGCTGGGAATTATGAAATTATGGTAAGCGACCCTTATGCTTTTTGTGAACATATGTTTGGCTTAGAGGTTAAGGGCTTACTAAAAGAAAAAGAACATTATTCACATTATTGGAATGATAGAAAAATTAAGCAAGTGGCTGGTATGAGAGCTCCATTAACTTGGCGAAGCGAAGTAAATTTGCTTAATCTAAAACAAAATGAAGAAACGGAAGAATGGTATAAATATCAAACTAATACTATTATTTATAATGTATTTGGGAATGATTGTATGTTGCACGCTGGCTCGGATTAACATAATAGTCCCTTTATATAGAAATATATAAATGAAAATCTGGTGAACTCGCAAATGCGAGGTGTATATTCGTATAGTGAATATGCTAACAGTGAAATCTAAAAATAAATTAATTTTTATTTATGATAATACTGTGCCAAGATAAAAAAGAAATTTTTTATAAGGTTAAACGACTACGATAGATGACCTAAGGTTTTAATAAAACTATGGTTATAAAATCGGTAATAATAAGGTGAAATTCCTTATTATGAAGTGCCAGACACAATGTTTATAGAACATTCGTTATTGTTAAAATAATGCCTAACGTTATAACGAGGGTGATGAGATAGTCTAAGCCGACATCATTAAGATGTGTTAAAGTATTACGAAAGTAACGGTAGAACTGTTCGACGGCGACGTAGTGTGTACAACTTCTAACCCCTACATTATAAAAGGTAGATATGGTGGCAACCCCGTTTCTTATGCTGTAAAGAAAGCTGAAAAAGTCGAACTAGACGAAAAACAACTTTACAAAATGGACAAACTTGCTTACAATACTAAAATAGGTTTTATCACGAATATTTCAACTTCCCTTTATGAAGTTCAAACTTTATTTGATAAAGGCTCTAAAGAGTTTGAAGAAATAAACAAAAGGTTAAAACTTTGTTGCAAACAACAGTCAGCAACTATTGACAATGCTAAAGGTGTTAAAACAAAAGAATTCCCTAAATGGTGGTATACTTATACCAACCCACAAAAGTCAACGTTAAGCGAAGAAGTAGTAAATTTTAATAATGAGATACTTGCTGACAAAAGACCATATTTTATGAAGTATTTATATCCTTCTTATAAAACTGAATATAAGAAATTTCAAAATGATTTTAACAACTATTCGCTAATTGCCTTTGGCAAACCTTATAAAAGTATTGTTAGTGAATATGAAAAGAATAAGAACGAAGAATATAAAGAATTAATTAACTATTATAATCAAAAGAACCCATTGCTTGAAACAAATGGCACTATGAATAGAATATGCTATTATATGGAAAGTGAATTAAAAGATTTTAATAAACTTGATATAAATAAAGCCGTGGCAAGTAATAATGTATGGGAAATATTATATAACCCTTTATACCCTATTAGTGAAAGAAGTGTTAAATTTACACAAATGCTAGAGTTCTTTAAAAGATATAATAGTTTTAAAACATCTAAAGCCTTAAGTAGTAGTGAATTTAATACATATGAACAATTTTATAAATCTTTAAGAAAGCAAGCGTTAGAACAAATATCTTCTAATATAGAAGAACTTGCTAATTACGCCGTATATATTTGTTATAAATTATACCCTAGCAAGGCAAAAGACTTTGTGTGGGATGTTTTTGGTAAAGGCGTTGTGCAATATTTACGCTCTAAAGTGAGCAATATTTCTATTCCGCAATTAATTTATAATACTGAAGAATTTTCAAATGAAGATATTCAATATTTATATCAACATTTTAGAGTGAATAATTTATCATTTGTTAAAGAAGACGAGGAAATAATTGATGAATAATAGTGGTAAAATTACTAATAATATTTTAGTATTAATGCTAAGTGATAAAGAAGCCGAGCATTATTCGGTCGATTTACAAGAACAAGTAATAGAATACGCTCAAAAAGAAAAGGGTAAAGAGTGGGACGTTTTTGCGTCTTGTGTAGAACTTGCATTTATCAAACGCCCAAAACAAGTTATTCAATATCAGCAATTTAGTGTATGGTTAGAGAAATATAAAAAGAAAAAGAAAAAATAATGAGAAAGGGGAGTGGTAGGCTTGATAATTTTTGACGAAGAAGAACAATATCTTAAATTACAAAAATCAGGGTTCGAAAAATTTATAAATACTAAAGACCTTACCATTCTCGCTAAACACTATTTGCATATTGATAAACTACCGTTATCGGAAATTAGGGTGAAACTAGTAACATTTGTTACCAATTTTAACCCTAATTTTAGACCTATTAAATATGAAAAGCAATTAACTAACGCAATAAATTTAGCTGTTGCTAATTATCAAATATATAACCCTTTAATATCTTTTAGTGAAAATGAAATGAATTATATTAGAGATAAGAATTTAACTTTATGGGAGCAAAAACTTTTATTTATTATATGTTCATTAAGCAAATGGCAACAACACCCTTATATTTATTTGAATAGTGATAGTGTTATTCAAATACGTGATTTAAGGCTTATTTTGGGGCTAAATTTGAAAGATTGTGACATACTTGACTTATTACATAGCCTAGTTATAAAAGGCAAAATAAAAGTTAATTTAAAGCCTATTTTAAAGGTAGAAGTTTTGTGTTATGAAGATACATCAGATAAGCCTATATTATTCTTTAAAATTAAAGATGATTTAGGTTTACAATTCGACCAATTTATTGGAGAAAAAGTTTTTAAGTGTGAGTGTTGTGGTAAACTTTTTAAGCCAACGGGAAAAGCAAGATTTGCAAAGTATTGTAAATTTTGTGTAAAAAAAGAAAATTAAAATACAATTTTTTCTCGGTAGTTATCGGAAGTTACAAAAATTACACTAATGGATAGGAATATAGTGCTTCAATATTCTTATTGAACGTTATTATAGAAGGGAATGATTTAATGAAAGAAGCAAAAACAAATAATACAGACCGTTTGTGTTTTCCAGAACTTTATCGAACTGTGGCGTCACAAACTGGTGTAACTATTCAAGATAGTCGTATAGTATGCGAAGCGTTTTTAGGAGCTATTGTCGACGGTATTTTAGATTTCAGAACAATAGTTTTAAGTGGATATTTCAACCTTGAACCGAGCGTTAGAAAGTCTCGTCCAGTTGTTCAATGGGGTACGGATAAGGTGATTAATTCTTGTGAAGCACCTCAAGTAAAATTTGTACCTTGTAAGGACTTAAAGAAAGTAATGAGAGAAACTTATGCTAGTAAAAAGCACACTGAAGAAAGAGAGGACGAAGAATAATGCTAGAAGTTACAGTTGAAGAATTTAAATATTTAGAAAAAAATAATTTATTAGGAACATTTGTTGTTACACGCCGTCAAGGTAAGAGTAAACATAAAAAACGTTATATTGGTGGTGAAAATGCGTACATCTTAAATTGGTTACGTAATAACGCCCATAGAACAAAAAATTATCGTTTGGCTCCACCTGAATACATCAAGAATAAACCACAAGTAGTAAAGGCAAGAAATATTAGAAGTTATTCAACTAATTATATGATGAATTCTTACATAGGTGCATAATATGGCAATGATTACAAGGAGAGAAGGAGAAAGCGATTTTGAATTCTTTAAGCGTATCATACGTGGTAAACTTGTAGATAAAACAATTACTGAAGACTGGGAAGATTTGAGTGAACTTCTTTTTGGCGAAGGTAATTGCTTTAATTCAAGCGAAGTACGTAAAAGGGCTTACGGAGCTAATCGTGCAATAGACCTTATAGAAAAAGAAGGTATAGATAAACTTCTTGCTGAAAGAAATGAAATTTTAGATGAACTTACTTTAAAGAAGCAAGAAATTCAAAAAGAGCGTGTGAAAATGCAAGATGTAAAGAACGCCTTATCGGCTACTTTGCGTTCTGAAGCAAGACACGAAGCCGTAGTTGAAGCAATAAAAGAAGTAGTAGATAAATTACCGCCGTTAGATGTAGTAGAACCTAGATTTATTCAAAGTGGAACTAAAAGTGGTGTCTTATGTCTTGCTGATATTCATTTTGGCAAAGAGTTTACTTTATATGGACTAAACGGTGAAGTAGTTAATCAATATAGTCCCGAGATAGTTTATCAACGCTTATGGCAAGTTAGAGATTATGTCCTTGAGATTTGCGAAAAAGAAGGACTAGATAGTATTGACATTATTGAACTTGGTGATACTATTCAGGGCATTCTTCGTATGAGTGATTTATATAAAGTAAGATATGGTATTATAGACGGGGCTGTGGAAATTGCGAGATTTTTAGCAACTTGGCTTAATGAAATTTCAAAGTTTGTAAATGTAAGATTTACTAAAATTTCAGGAAATCACGAAGAAATAAGACCTTTAGGAAGTAAAAAGGGTGAATTAGCAGACGAAAATATAAGTAAGATAATTTTAGAAATTATTAGAGCGTCTTTAGCGAATAATCCTAATGTAACTATTAATACTACTTTAATGGACGACATAGCTTTATTAAATATTGCTAATTTTAATATAGTAGCCACCCACGAAATAAGTAATAACCGTTTTAAGACTATTAAGGAGATAGAGGAACAATATGATTGTAATGTAGATTATCTAATTTCAGCACACGAGCATTATGCTAATTCACAAAATGTAGCAAAAGGTAAAGATGTTATTGGTGTGCGTAGTTTAATAGGCACTGATAATTTTTCACGTGTGATAAAAAAGACAGCAGACGCTGGGGCTTTGTTTATAGTTTTTAAAGAAGGATACGGTAAATATATTACTTACGATATACTAGTTTAAAAAAAAATAAAGCAAGAAGAGTGTGTAATTATAATCTTTGTGTTATAATATTTATGCCTATAAGTTATAGGTAAAACTTTTGTGGGTCATACTCCAGACTCCTTCGGGGCTGGGGTTCCTTTAAAAAAAAATTAATTAAGACATATATATGTAGAGAACCCTGCTTTAGTGGGAATTAAAAAAGCGTAGTTTATACTACAATAATGTGCGAGGGTAGCACATAGATAAATAAGTCCCCACCAAAGATTAGGTGTGTATAGGGGACACCTTTATAAAGAAGCCCTAGTATTAAGTCTTTATGTTGTAACAGGGGTTGCTAGATTTAATACTAATTGAAAGTTTGGTATACTGTACCTTGGGGTACAACATTCTGTGGAATGCCAAGGAGGTGTATCTGTTTCGGGTACTCCTATCGAGAGGGGGTAATCGGCGTGTTATCCGATTTAAAACGTAAGTGGCACTTAAGTATACCGTCGGAAGGCAAGGGTAGTGCCTGAATCCAAATATTCCATTTACGGGGAGTTTGCAAGTCTCTAATAAAACTTGCAAAAATATTACAAGGTTACCTATTAGTATTATTATTAATGGGTCGTGGATGTTTCATAGGAGGTATTTGCTGCAGAAATACTTTCCTTTGCTAGCGGAGTGGAGCAGTGGTGGCTTATTGGTCTCATAATCCAAAGGTCGTAGGTTCGAATCCTGCCTCCGTCACCATAATAAAGTAACAACTAGTTTAGAGAAAGAAAAAAATACTATTGAAAGACAAATATTTTGATAGCTCTCACTACGCCTCTGATTTAAGCGTACCATAGTGAGCCATTATTTTTATAAGCGTATAAAATCGTTTGTGGTAGATTTGTTAATTCATTTTGCACCTATAACGAATTTCGTTTTAATGTAATAGTTCTTAAGAATAAGAATGCGTTCACGAAAAATTATACGCTTAATCTTACCTTCCTATTTATTTGCGAATTGGGTATATATGAGGTAAGATTCACACAATAGTGAACTGGCATATATCTTGGTTCACCAACGATAGGAAATAGTCCTATCTTTAGACTTTATCAAAATAAGGTTTAAGTGGAAGGCGAAGCCACTCCAAATCTTCGCCCGAAACAAACAAGCATTTTTACTTCCACGTAGTGTTTGTCGGGCAACATATTGTAACTTATATTATTACAATATGGCTAAATAAATGCGATGTTATAGAAGGAGAATTATAGAATTATGATAATGAAAATATATTATGTCGAAGGTAAAGATAACGATGTTATTCAATTAAAGAAGCCTTATAATTCCTTTAATATGGTAGTATGTAGGGGAAGTGGTTTTAAAAATAATCAAAACATATTTTTACAATATAGTGCGTCTTATGCGAAACACGTTGTTTATACTAACGACGACCAAATATTAAATAATGAATTTTGTTGGAATGATGATAATCAAACTTGCGAAGTATATCTAATTACTTTTAAAGACGGTCAAGTTCAAATTAATCAAATGACTGATTTTGTAAAAGCAAAAATCAAACAAGGGTATAATATTCACCAATTATACGACGCAGGAAAATTTACTTTAGAGGAAATATCTCCTAGTGCTGAATAGTACTAGGTTTTTTTATTTGCTCTAGTAAGTGTGATAAAATAAAACTTATTGGAGAAAATATTATATATTATAAAAATTATAGAAAGGAGGACTTATGCCAAGGTCAATTATTAGAAAAGCAAAAGTTCAAAAGTATGTAAGTACCGAACCTATTATATGCACGTGTTTAAGTTGTCAAAAGCATTTAAATGAAAAGAATTTTTATAAATTAGGGTTAGACGGTTCTATTGCTCCTTATTGTAAAGAATGTTTAATTCGTATGACATTAAATAGTAATGGTATTTTTGACGAAGCATTATTAAAACGTGCTATGCAACTTGTAAATAAACCTTTTTATTATAATAAGTTTATGGATATAAAAAGTGATGTTACTTTGGACGAAGTCCAGAAAGCACAAAAATATTTTCATTTTGTATCTTTAAAAGACCAATGGAAGAAAACTTATAGTGATAGTCAAGACGCCAATTATGTTGACCCTATTGCAAAAGCAAAAGCGAACGCTGATAAAATAGAAATTCCTTCTACTATTTGTACTGATATGGCACTTATTAGAAAGTGGAATATTACTGACCAGCAAAAAATTAATTGGTTAGAGAGTGAATATGACGAATGGTGTAAATCTTATGCTATTACAACTAAAGGGCAAACTGAACTTGTTAAGCAAATATGTTTGTTAAAATGGCAAATGACGCAATATCAAATTGCTGGTGAAGATATTCCGGATAAACTTTATAAAAGTTTTTCGCAATTATTAGGAGACGCTGGGCTTAAACCTATTCAAGAAAGCGAAGGTGGAACTGAAAGTGGTAAGTTTAGTTGGGGGCTTTTAATTAAAATGATAGAAGAAAACGAGCCTATTTTACCACTAACTAAACCAGATTGTTTCGACGAGCTTCAATTAAAGATAGTAGGGCAACTTGCTAAAATGGAAGGCTTCCATAATTCTATTACTGAAAAGTATGACCGTTATTTAGACGAATATTCAGTTAAAGAAATAGAAGATTTATTTGAAGATGTAGATGATGATAGCGAAGCAGCGATAGAAGACGACCTAGAAGAAAAACTAGCAAATGAGGACTAGGGTATGGCAACTTTACAAACCAATTTGACACAACCCGAACAATATAAAAAATTATGTTCTCTTTTAGATATTAAGCCTTACGAAGGTAATGAAGGTTTAGATAAAAATCAAAAACTTTACAAAGCCGTGTACCGTTGGACGCAATATTTTAGACGTTATCCAGCACAACTTGCAAAACTTTTTGGGCTAAAACTTTTCCCTTTCCAAGAGTATATTCTTACTATGTGGTTTAGAAATAACTATGGTATGTTTATAGCAGCCCGTGGTCTAGGTAAAACATATTTAATAAGTGTCTTTGTATTATTAAAAATGATACTTTACCCTAATATCAAAGTAGTAGTTGCTGGTGGTGTAAAATCACAAGCAATAAAAATTATTACTGAAAAAATACCACAAATTCTATCACAAGCACCTATGTTTGAAAATGAGATAGAAGAAATAAAAAATAATCTAAATGTAGTAGATTATAATTTAAAGATGTATAATGGTTCAGTTTTACACGTGGTTGCTGCGACTGACAACGCACGTTCTAGTAGAGCTCAAATTTTAATATGCGATGAATTCCGTATGATTAAAAAAGATGTTTATACAACTGTTCTTCGTAGATTTTTAGCTGACGAAAGATATACGGGTTATAGGCATTTACCGAAGTGGAAAGACTATCCGTTAGAGCGAAACCAAGAATTTTTCTTAACTTCAGCACATTTAAAGTCTAATTGGTCGTATGAGAAATTCAAAGCCTTTTTAAGACAAATGTTACGTGGCAAGAGATATGCGTTAGTTGCTTTCCCTTATCAAACTTCTATTGAACATAAGTTACTTAACCCAGCACAAGTAGTAGACGAAGCCGAAGAAAGTGACTTCAACCCTTTACTTTTTGCAATGGAAATGGGCTGTTTATTTTATGGACAAAGTGATAAAGCATATTTTAAAGATAAAGATTTATTTGAAAATAGAACTTTACCTTATCCTACTTATCCTAGGTCATATTACGAAAATCATTTAATAAATGATAAAAAATTCCGTCCCGACCTTAAGAAGATAGGAGAAATTCGTTTATTATGTGTGGATATAGCAACTATGGCTGGTATAAAGAATGACGCTAGTGATTTTATTCTTTTGCGTTTAATTCCACGGAAGAATGATTATATAAAGCAAGTTGCTTATATAGAGACTATGGAAGGTGGACATACACAAACTCAAGCAATGAATATAAATAGGTTGTTCTATGAACTTGACTGTGATTATATAGTTCTCGACCGACAAAATGCTGGTATAGGTGTATACGACGCTTTAGTACTTCCATTATATGACCCCGAAAGACAAGTTACTTATGAACCTTTGTGTTCACTTAATGACGAAGAAATGATAAAGCGTTGTCCTTATAATGACGCTAAAAAAGTAATTTATACTATTGCTGCGTCAGAAAGTTTTAATGATAAGATAGCACGTGAATTAAAAGACGAACTTATTAGACATCGTATAGAATTATTAGGTGATAGCGAAACAGCACAAACCTATTTTGATAGTTTCCCCGAATATTATAAATTAGACGCTGAAGTTAAAAATACTTTAAAATCTCCTTATTCGGAAACAGAAAGTTTAATATTAGAAATGGTTCAATTAGAAATTACTTTTGGTAATACTTCGCAATCTTATTTACGTTTAAAGACAACGGGAAGAAACCGTAAAGACCGTTACACAGCATTAGCATATGGTAATTATATTGCTAATTTAATAGAAAGAGAAACTTTTAAGCCCGATGAAAATTTAAGTTTACAAGAAGGCTTAAGAAGTTTGAATAACGCATTAAATGGACGTGGTGAAAAATCACTACGTAATAAATTTATAGTTTAAAAAGGAAGGAGGAAGAAAATGGCAAAGCAAAAAAAAGTAAATATTAAAAATGAACAAATGGCAACGCCAGAACAAATAGCAACTATTGAAAGTTATATTGGTGAAAGTTTACAAGATTTTGCAAAGAAATATCAAGATTCTAGGCAAAGAGAAGTTTTTGCTCAAAATTTATATCGTTCTTTAAAGCGTACTGAAAATATAAGTAGAGAAAGTTCTTCACAAGGTATTTATCAACCTATCGCTTCAAATGATTATGTTAACGCAATCAATTATCACCCCCTTCCTGCTTCTAGTGAGCAATTAGACTATTGGCTTGCTAGACCTAGAGAACACGCAGATAAGTTAAGAGGTTTAAGTCAATATCTTTCTTATTCAGTAGGTGTTTATAAAAATTTTATTACATATAAACACGGGTTAAAAGCCTTTAATTATGTATTAACTTCAGTAGATAGCTATATTAACGCTAATGAAAAAGAATTATTTAAAAAAGATGTAGCCGAAGCACATAAACTTTTAAGAAAACTTAACTTAAAATGGCAAAGTTCAAGAATAGACCTTGCGTGTTTATATGACGGAGTTTTCTATGGATATATAAATAAGACCAATGAAAGTTATTATTTAGTGCAATTACCACCACAAGCGTGCATTATTACAGCACCGTGGGTTTATGGTTGGCGTTTTTGTGTAGACCTTTCTTATTTTGATAAATTTGTAGGAATGGCACATTGTATTCCAGAACTTGCTCACGCATATGAAGCGTTTTTACAAGCAAGAAAGGACGGCTTGCAAGGCGTGGAACTTGCTAGTAAGCAATACTACCCTATGCCCGTAAGTAAATCTTGGTGTTTTACTTCTGACATTATTCACCCCGACACTGTTCCTGAAGGAGCAAGTGCTATGGGGGCTGCTTTAGATAATATCTCTTATAGGAATATTTTAAAGAATAAGTTAATTTATGAACTTTATAAAATTATTGCTTTAAAAATTCCAATGAAGAAAAATAGCGACCAACTAGCCATTACTTTTACGGAAGCACAACAATGGATAGCAATGGTAAAGGATAACTTACCCGAAAATGTTAATGCTTATGTTTCACCTTTTGATAGTTTGGCAATAAATTCTAATCAAGTCGGCGACTTACAAGCATATCTTAATTTAGGTAGTGATAGTTTTTCTTCGTCTAGCGGTATACCTCAAGCATTCCTAGGTGGTGATGATGAACTTCACCAAGGTACTGCTTTAGCATTTGTAAACACTGTTGAATTTAATAAATCAACTAAAGATTTATATTCGCAAATAGAAAATTTTGTTAATTTTCAATTAGATTTGTTGCCTACAAAACACCATTTCCATATTCATATGTTTGGTAATGCGACTGAAAAAGAAAAAGAAATTCAGCTTTACGCTGGGCTTATTGGCACAATGAATCTTAACCCCGAATGGGCATTAGCGTCTATGGGGCTTGAACCGTTTGAAATGTGTTCAACAATGGAAATGAGCGATATTTTAGGTACTAAAGACAAAATGAAACCTATGGTATCAGCATTTAATACCAAGAGTGGTAGTGTGAATGCAAATGACAAAGGTGGTAGACCACAAGAGAGCCTCGACGGACTAACTAGCGAAGGCGCTAGTATAGGTAGAGATTATGAAGCGAATGAAGATGTATAGAAGGTATAGGAGATTTAAGTATGCAATTTTTAACTCAAAACACTAGAGATTATTTAAGTAAATTATTTTTACACGAAATGCGTAATGCATATATCTATTCCTATGTATCTTCTTATTTAGCTACAATAGGTTTAGAACACTTCGCTGAATTCTTTAAGATTAGAAGCCACGAAGAATTTAAACATTCTGAATGGGTTAGAGAATTTTGTGAAGAAAAGAATATTTTGTTAGATTTTGGAGCAAGTATAGACGGTTTTGACTATGATTTATCGCTTCAACCTATTTCAGCATTTACGCAACTTGCATATGATGTAGAAATGGGAACAAATAAACTATGGGATTTATTTTTTAAAATGGTTTATGAAGAAGGTAATAGCCCTTTACTTATTACTTTAGCAATTAAATTCCAAGACGAGCAAAATGAAGAAACAAAATGGGCAACTGATTTGCTAGATTATGCGGAAAATTTAGGTAATGATAAAGCCGAGTGGCAAAAATTTGACGCAAGTTTTAACCCTCATAAGTACGACGCATAGAAAGGAATACTATATGAGAGTTGTAAATATTAACAAAGAAAAATTAAAAGATAAAACTTTATATTACCAATGTGGGAGTCGTAAACTTTGTCATTGGTTAATCACTTATAAGCAAATATTTCCTATTAATTCATATATTCACACTAATGGAAAACTCATTAGTGTTTTTGTTATGAATGAGGAATTATCTGAATGCTTAAAAGAGTGGTCAATACACAAGCCAATAAAAGAAACGCAAAAAAGAGAGGAGGAATAACATAATGGACGAATACAATGAAGAACTTATAAATACAAAAAGTGTTTTCTTAAATCTTGATAAAATTGCTGTATTAGAAGAAGACGACGATATAATGTTAGTTGACCTTTGGTTACTTCACACTGGAAGAAACCGTAACAAAATGGATTTACGAAAAGAAGTTGTAGAAAATGCTATTCCTACTTTCTATAATAAATTTATAGTATACCAATTTGATAATTCATTTATGCCTACCGACGTAGGTAATCACAATTATAGTGAAACTGATACTACAATGAATATCGCAGGCATAATTCTTGAAGGTACGGGTTATAAATGGGTTCAAAAGAATGGTAAAGAATATCTTGTAATGGTAGGTGCTATTAGCAAAGCATACCAACCTATGCTAACGCGTATTTTAAAAAGACGTGGTGGTAATTTAAAAATTTCAGTAGAAATCTTAATAGATAAAGATGAAGCTGACACTAGAGATGAAGAAGGATATATTGTACCGAGTGAAATTAGACTACGTGGCGTTACTTTGCTAGGCAAGAATATTGAAGAAGGAATTGAAGGTTCGCACTTAGATGTAACCAAATTTTCCCTTGTTACAAATTCTTGGTTGCAAGAAGATACAGTAAAAACTATTGAATGTAAATTTAGTTCTTTATTTGGAAGAACAGAAAATAGTAGTTTACAAGGAAAGGAGGATAAAACATTGGCAGATAATACAATCCAAGTAAACAATTCTTTAGGAGCGAGAGCTATTGAAGAAAAAATCTGGTCTTTTTTAAGTCAATATAAATATAGAGACGGTGAATGGGAAGGTCGTAAATATTATATCGAAGAAGTTTACCCCGAAGAACATTACGCTATAATTCACGACAATGAAACTGATAAACTTTATAAACTTCCTTATGAAGTAAATGCTGACGGCGAAACTATTGATATTGAAAGAGATAAAATGACTGCTTTAAAAGAAGTTGTTAAAAAAGAGTCTTATGTCGAAAAAGGCCACAATGAACACGTAATTCGTAATGCATATAATCTTTTATATAATGCAAAAGAATTCGGTCAAGGTGAAGAAATTAAAGTAGACGAAAGTAAAGAAGCTATGAGTGATAAACCTTGGGGAGAAGTAGATAAGACTAATTTAAGAAATAAAGTTTTAGACGCTTCAAACTATAAAGAGCTTGTTCATAAAGTTTATGCTTTAGTAGAAGAAGGTTGGGAAGAAGCACCTAGTGAAAAATTAAAATATCCTATTATGGAGATAAAGGGTGGCAAAGCTGTTTATAATAAAGACGGTCTTGCTAGTGCTTTAGGTTATGCTAAAAAAGAAGACGAAAAGGAAGTTGTTTCTAAAGTCGAAAAGATTAGAGATGAACTAGACCTTGACGAAGACCACGATGACGACGACAAGAAAATTAGTAAGAATAGTTGCGAATGTGAAGATGATGACGACGCTATTGGTGGCGAAGATTTTTCTAAACAAATTGCTAGTTTGACTGAAGAACTTCAAGCTTCTAAACTTGCTTTTGAAGAATTGTCTAAAGAACACGAGGCTAAATGCGAAGCATACTCTAAACTTGAAGAAAAATGTAAGGTATTTGAAAGAGCTGAAGAAGTAAAAGAAATGAGCGAATTAATTAAAACATATTCTCATTGCTTTACTGAAGAAGAAAGGGAAGAATTCTCAAAGAAGTCTGAAGAAATGGCTCTTGCTGATTTTGAAGCGTTTATTAAAGAAAAAGTATGCGAAAGCGTAGCAAAGCATTCACGTGAAGAAGAAAATCATACTGGTGATAAGGCTGAAGAAGACGAAGATGATTTAGAAGAAGGTAAAGAACGTAAGTTAAAAGAAGAAGTAGAAAAGAATATTTTTGCTTTTGCTTATGAACCATTAAATCAAACTTTTGGCAACTCTCGTAGTGAAGATAAACCTTACACAATAGATGAAATTCTTGAAGCATTACGTAAATGCTAATTTATTAATTTTTGCAATTAATAAGTCACACTATTAGTAGTATAAAAATACTACATAAATTAAAAAAATAAATATAGAAGGAGATTTAAAAATTATGGCAAATTATATTGCTGTTCCTACAAAACACGTTCCAGATTATTTAATCTGCCACGCTGTTGTACCTGCTGGACAAACTTTACACGTTGGTTCAGTTGTTGCTTTAGAAAGCATTGCTAATGCTAGAAATTACAGTGTTTGGACAATGACTGCTCCTGCAGCTGCTGCAAAACACGTTGGTATTATTGTTGGTGCTGGTATTGAAGAATTATCAGACGGTAGACGCCCTGCTGGTAATGTTGATTGGACAACTTACACTTTCAAAGCTGGTGATGTTGTTACAGTTGTAATGTTAGAAAAATTTATGTCTTTTGAAATTTCTAAAGACGCTCTAGGAGATACTACAAATGTTGCTGTTGGTAATTTCCTAGTTGCTGACGGTTCATATGCTCTTGCAACTGCTGCTGCTAGTGCTGGCAATCCTGCAACTTTAAAAATCGTAGTAAATGATACTTATTTCCGTAACGGCGGTAATGCAGGTGGCGGTTTCGTTCCTACATTAATCGTACGTGTAGAATAAGTGTAGAGTATAAAGAAAGGAGATAAAATAAATATGGCAGAAAAAGAAATTATGTGTAAAGTTTTCTCTCGTGAAAACACAGACGCTTCTTTATTTACAATTGTAGATAATCTAAAAAATGTTATTAAGGCTGCTGCTTCAAACAAATATGGTCATACTAATATGATTCAAAAATTCTCTATGGACAATTATATGTCTGAAATGCAAAAAGTTAAAGAAGCAGTACTTCTTTATTGTCAAAAATTTGCAAATGTTGGCGACATTAAAACTAAAACAGATGTTGCAATGGCTTTTGATAACAAAAACTTCACAACTATGTTTAACTCAATTGTTGTAAGTGCTTTAAGAGGTGTAATGGTAGAAGCCGTTTCACCACAATTAAACGCTTTATGTAATATCGTAACAGTTGAAGTTGGTGATTCATATACTTGGGACATTGACACTAAAGGTCTTCCAATTGCACAAAGAGGTTCTTATAATGACAATGTAGCAATTTTAAGAGGATATGCTTCTAGTTCTATTACAATTTCTCCAAAAGTTTATTGTATTGGTACAACTTTAGACTATATCCGTATTTTAGCAAACGACTATGATTTCGGGGCTGAACTTGCACGTGTTGTAATGGGTATGCTTTATGCTCAATACAAACTTGTTGTTAATACTATTTTCACTGCTGCTAATATTCTTGATACAGCATTAGTAAGTGCTGCTTGGAACTCTAATTCATTTGTTCAATTAGCAAGTGATATTAAAGCATTAAATGGTGGTGCTGGCGTTACTGCTTATGGTACTTTAGTAGCATTCAATAAAATTGCTGCTTTAGCAACTACTGGTGGTTATGGCTTTGTTAGTCAAGACGAAATTATTCGTAATGGCTACCTTGGCAAGATTTTCGGTGTTGACTGCGTTATCTTAGACCAAGCAACTGATTATTCTGCTCCATTCTTAACAGCAACTGCTTCTAGCCTACGCTTAATTCCAGATGATTATATCGTTTTATTAAGCACAGTTGGTGATAAACCTATTAAATTAGTTCGTGAAAATTACATCCGTGTACGTATGATTGAAGCACAAGACAATAGTTTAAATCGTATTGAATATAACTATTTCCAAAGCTTTGACGCTGGTTACGCAACACAAGTACATTACGGACTTCAAGCAACTGCTTAATTTTCTTAAGCAAAATTAATTGTTAAATTAACAATTAAATAACCATAAAGGGAATTCGTCATACAGCGTTTAGTGGCGTTGATTTTTATGGCGAATTCCCTTTTTATTATGAATTTTGAAAGGCATTATAGACGTATGGAAAATACAAAAAACTTTATAGAAGAAACTAAAGAAACGAAAAGCAATGCTCGTAAGAGTATTAAAGATAAAAAAATTGAACAATTAGAACAAATGGTAGCAGCCAATAATAAAACTATTGAAGATTTAAAGAATATGATTTTACAACTTTCTACGGCTAATTTAGGTAAAAATGTAGTAAAAGAAGATGACGGTGAAGGACGTATTGTTGAAGTCGGTTCACGCTCTATCTATCCTTTAGTTGTTGGCACAGCCGATGGTCATATTTCTTATACTTTTAATTGTGGTGATATTCAAGAAATTGAAGTTCGTGAATTAAAAGAAATCTTTAAAAATGACAAATTACATATTAAAGATTTATTCAAAAAAGGTGCGTTATATTTTGTTGATAAAAATGAATATGCCACTTTTAGAATTAAAGATTTTATTAATTTAGATGAGGCTTTTTATAAGCATTGGCTTATTGAAAAAACTCCACAAGAAGCCATAGAAGAATTTAAACGCATTACAAATGATAAGAAAGATTTCATTGCTCTACATCAACTTGTATATGGTATAGGTTATGCTTTAATGACAAGTGATATATTCAAGCAATGGAGTTATGAAAATCGTGCTGCTATTGAAAAATATTTTGGCAAGAAAATTGAAGATGTAATTGTCAATATTCAAGCCTATGAAGAACGCCCTAATAAGCATTAATATAGGCATTAATTTAGTTGTTTAATTTTAAAGTAAAAGAAAGGAGATGATAGTTTTGGGAACAAGTTTTCAAGACATTTATTGTCAATCTCGTTTATTGAAAATTGATAAAAAATTATCATTGCTTCCAAAACCTATGTATTACTCTTTGAATTTTAGGTGGTTAAGATATGCAATTTCAATGTTTGAATATGATATAAAACCACAAGCAAAATTGCAAGGATATACTCCTTTTTGGGAACAAGATTATTATTTTGTTGGAGACGGTACTGAAAAAGAGTTTTTGGCAGATTATCCTACTATGTATCAACCAATACAAAGTGGCGATAATTTACGTGGGAAAACTATTTATTTTAACACAGCAATATTGCAAGATAATTGGGAAGCAGACCCTTTGACTAATAGTATATATTATGATTCTTATCTTAATATACAAGTACAAGGTGCTAATATAGGTTATAATATTAATGCAAGTACTTATAATAATAGAGGCGATATTTGTTTATATAATGATGAAACAGACGAAATTATTGCGGTGTTGTATGACGGTAAGCAAAATAAGTGGTTAAAATCATCTTATACTTTTGATAATAATTATGATTATATTGTAAGTTTTGACAGTTATAAGTCTGCAAATGTGGCGGTTAATAGAAATATGATACCAACATATTATAGTATGCTTATATCTTATGCCCCATTTACATTTGGTGAATATATAGGAATAAGAGAAAATAGTGATAATGCGACTTATAATATGGTAAGTACAAATAATTACGTTATGTTCTTAAATTTTGACGGCATTCATTTTACTTTTAATAATGCTCCTAGTAATTTAAGTGATGTATTTGTTAGCCTATATAACGAAGGAAATTTTGCTTATGATTTGACCGAAAGAGAAATTACTATTTTAGCAGAAGCAATGGTAATACCTTTTGTAGAGCAATATAAGAATAACGCTACATTAGATAAAGCGTTAATTTATGGTGGCTCTATGAAATCTCATAGTCCAGCCAATTTACTTGACAAACATATTGCTAGTGCTGAAGACCAACGAAATTATGTTCAAAGTCTTATTAGTGAATATACTTATAAGACTGAGTATTACACTCAAGATAGTTTTAAGCCTTTAGGAACTTTTTGGGCTAGGCGAAATGGGAGGTAAACTATGAAAATAGCAACCTCTACACAAAACCAAAGTTGTTGGGAAAGATTAAATTATATAGATAGTATTGATAGTTCATTAGAAGATGATATTGCCGATACTATCAAAGACAATTTTAAAGATAATGTATCTTATAGGCAAGTGTATAAAAATGAAGACCCTAGTGTTATGTATGACACTTGGATATATAATGGTAATAAACCAGACCAAATAGTAGGTTGGAAATATTTAGTTTCATATCCTTATGACAATGTTCAATTTTCTATTGGTGATGTAGTGTATTGGAAGTCTATTGACCACGACAATACATATTATCCTTGGCTTATTACTTCATTAGACACGCAACATTATTATGATGTTAAAGGGCATATAGTCCTTTGTAATAATGTACTAGAAAAGACCATTAATGGTGTTTTAGCGTGGTCATATCCTTGTGTATTTACACATAATATTGGTAGTACCGATTTGTCATTCGGTTCGCAAGGTGTGCCACAAGCACAAGGTACGGCATTAGTACAAGTTAGAAAGACCGTAAATACTTCTACAATAAATATAAACGATAGATTTGTTCTTAATGGTGGGACTTTCCAAGTTACACAAATTAACGACCATATTGCTCCTAATTATTTAGAATTATATTTACGTTATGTTCCTTCAATGGAAGAAGATTTAGTTATTGAAGAAAGCGAAAATATTATTACACCACAAGTATATAATATACCAATAGACGCTGAACAAGTTTATGAAGTTTATAACTATGTAAACGGAGTAAAAACTAGCGACGTGTTCGAATATGAATTAGACGCACAAAATCAAGACAAGAGTGATATAGATTTTATCACAAATGATAATGGCTTTATAATTCGTTGCAATACTAAACTTCCACTTCCTATAATTAT
>ERZ808275.157-NODE-157-length-39917-cov-6.317621_pt1 | contig 39917 bp, 31 predicted proteins | sample MGYA00520894_ERZ808275 | MGnify/ENA primary metagenome ERZ808275 (study PRJEB31516, sample SAMN03275598) | gut metagenome | biome: mammalia-associated habitat; material: feces | host: Papio cynocephalus | place: Kenya | collected 2012-08-03 ... | reverse complement strand
AAAAACAAGGATGTCAATCCTTGTTCTTAGTGATTGGTACAATCACTTTTCTTGTTATGAAAGAAATGCGAAATCTTTTGATAAAGCGTAATTTCTTTTTCCATGTTTTGTTGAAATAGAGTTTCTCCTTCTTTGGCTTTTTTACTCGCGTATTTCAAAATGAAAGTTTGCCAAGACATATCGACCGCTAATAAATCTTCAACGATGGAGGACCATTCATCACTCGGATGAAGTGTTAGCAAATATTTTTTATATTCTAAACATTTTTGCTTTTTTCTTTCCATTTCATTTTTTAATACAGATATGGCATTTTTTTCTATACATTGCGTTAAGACATAATTAGAATCATGTAAATAGGAAATAAATGACTCTAGTTGTAATTTGTTAGAGCTTTGATTCGATAGAGAAGAGAATAGTGCATGTAAATTCTTTTTTTCTTGTTCTTTAATAATATCCGCACTAAAGGGAAAATATAAATAAGCAATTAAAGTTGATCGATAATACCAGATGTTATCGTAAGCGTGAATCGGTGCAAAAGTATCCTTTTTTTCTATTTCTAGCACTCTTTCTTCAGATGGAATGGCAATATGAAGGGGCATACCCGGAAAAATGTTATGATAACGAATCATTTTGTTAAACTGATAAATGTCATCGACTTCACAACCGAATTTTTTAGCAATGGATTCAATCGTATCATCTTTTTTCGTGATATAAAGGGTGAAATTTTTAAAAGTTTTTTTCATCTTATTTTACCTCACAGTTCTTAATGCAATATATGTTATTTTCATAAGCTTTATGATATAATACCACTAACACGAAAAGGAGAAATGGCAATATGATGAACCAAGGCTTTGAACAAATTCAAGAAAAAAAAGAAGAAGGCATTCCTTCCTGTAATTTAGGACATAGAATGATTGCCTTTGTTATTGATATTTTATGCGTATTTATTTTTTCTAGCGTTTTGACAAGTTTTGCAGCACCTGCAATAAGAAATCGCTTTTATAATCAAGATGCTTTAGTAGAAAAATATGAAAATCGAATTATTGAATCGGGATTATATGTCGAAAGTAGTGCAGAAGATGAAAAAAAAGCCTATTATCCTTTAAATATGCATCCTGATTATGCTAATAAAGAGCTAACCGAAGAAGAGCAAAACACTTATATTCAAATTTTAGAAACAGGTGTTAATAATTTTGCTACCTCTACTTCTTTTACCTGCTTTACTGAAGATGATTTAAAAGAATTACAAAAAACAGAAGAAAAAGTCTTTACTTATAATGAAGAAACCAAAAAATATGAAATTAAAGAAGATGCTTTAAAATCCGATATTATTGCTTTTTATCAATCAGCCGTGCAAAGTGAAATCAATACTTTAAGCAAAGATGAAATTATTAAAACAACCTATGCACAAATTATGCGGCCTCGTTACATGGAAACAATTGTTTCCATTTCGATTGTGGCAATTATCTTTCTTTTAGTTATTCCTTTATGTACAAAATATCGTCAAACATTAGGAAAGAAATTTATGCGTCTTACAGTTGTAAGAAATGAAAAGATCATTTCTCGTCCAATGACTTTATTACGATTTACTATTTTGTTCTTAGTTGAATTATTAGGATCTATATTCGCTTATGGTATTCCTTTAATTGTTTCTCTTACCATTGCTTGCTTCTCTAGAAATAAGAGTTCGTTGCATGACTTGCTTTTAAAAACCAAAGTAGTTTCTATTGATGCTTTACCATCACCTAATGAAGAAGGCGAAGCAGAAGTGCTTTTACCCAAAGAACCTATGTTAGTGGAAGTCGGTGAAGTGAAACAAGAAATTGAAGATGAAACTAAAGCGGAAATTATTGAAGAAAATGAAAAATTAAATGAAGATTCTTCTAAAGGAGAAGAAGAATGAACGCAAGTGAAAAAGTAGAAATAACGGAAAAAGAAGAAAATAAAAGACAAAATGAAGTTATTTTACCTTTAACCTCTAGAAGATTAGTCTCCATTTTAGTTGATGCTTTCCTTTGTTTTATTACCTTTATGATTTTACAAACTTTTGCGATTCCTCCTTTAGTGGGGGCCATGACAAATATTGATCAAACAACAGAAGCTTATCAAAATCGCTTAGTTGAAAGTCATTTATATCAAAGAGTCAGTGGAGGCACTATGAAGATAACCGGAACATTGACGGAGGAAGAAAAGAAAAAAGATATGGAAGCCTATTTTACAAAATTAGATGAGGCAATTACTTTTTTCTATGTTGACTTTACTGATATTGAAGAGGCAAAAATCGAGAATTACTATCAAAGTAAAGAAGAGTCAGGCTTGTTTGAAAAAACAGGAGATACTTGGGAAATTAAAGGAAGCGCAACCTTTAATGAACTAAATAAATTTTATGAAGAACAATACGATATTGCTTTAAACTATTTTAGCCATGATGATGAATGCTTAACTTTAGCAAGAAAAATTACGGTTGTGAGTATTGTAGAAGTTTTTCTATCATTAACATTCTCTATTGTGATTTTCTTTTTAATGTTTCCACTTATTTTTAAAGAAAGACAAACATTAGGAAAAAAAATAATGGGGTTGGCCGTCGTTTCTCGAAAAGATGGAATCGTGGCGAAAAGATCACAATATCTTGTGCGTTTCTTAGCGTTCTATGTTATTGAAATTCTTTTAACCGTTTTCACTTTTGGTATTCCATTAATTGTTTCTGTTTCTATGCTATTCTTTTCTAAAGAAAGAATTACATTACATGACTATTTATCCGCTACATTAGTCATTGATACACGTCAAAGACCAGCAATGCATAGTGCAGAAGAATTGAATGGTTATGAAGAACAAAAGAAAAAGATTTCAAAATCTGTTTAAAAAAATTTAAAAAAAATTATTTTTTACATAACGTCAAATAAATCGATAAATAAGCAATTTCTGCTATGGATTTCATTGGAATGATTCAATGAAAAAAGTAGCAGTTTTTTTCTTTTTTTTCGTTTTTTCTCATTTTATTTTCTTCTTTTGATTTTCGCTCATTGAAATAATTATAAATGTAATTTATAATATAAATACTAATGGAGGAATACTATGGAAATTCGATTAGAAAATTTGACGAAAGTATTCACAGGTAATAAAGGCGATAAGAGTGGCACTACCGCCGTTGATAATTTAGACATCACAATTCCTGATGGAAAACTCGTCGGCCTTTTAGGGCCATCCGGATGTGGTAAATCGACTACGCTTTACATGATATCCGGGCTACTAGAACCAACTAGTGGAAAAATTTGGTTTGGAGATGAAGATGTCACAGAAATCTCTCCAGAACACAGAGGCATTGGTTTGGTCTTCCAAAACTATGCTTTGTACCCTCACATGACTGTGAGACGTAACATTGCTTTCCCACTTGAAAATCTTCGTGTTGAAGAAGAAGTCGTTGACAAAAATGGAAAAGCACAAATCAAAAAACGCAAACTTACCAAGGCTGAGATTGATATTCGGGTCATGGAAGCAGCGAAACTCGTCCAAATCGAAGAGTATTTGGATCGTAAACCTAACCAACTTTCTGGTGGTCAACAACAACGTGTTGCCATCGCTCGCGCGTTAGTGAAACAACCTCGAGTTTTATTGCTTGACGAACCATTATCTAACTTAGATGCGCGTTTACGTTTACAAACGAGAGAAGAAATTCGTCGTTTGCAAAAGGAAACAGGAATTACGACGGTATTTGTTACTCATGACCAAGAAGAAGCTATGAGTATTTCAGATGAAATCGTTGTAATGAAACTCGGTGTTGAACAACAACGTGGCGTACCGCAAGAAGTTTACAACAATCCAAAGAATTTATTTGTCGCGCAATTCTTAGGAACCCCTCCGATTAATGTCTTTAGCGGAAGAATTTTTAATGGCAAGGTTTACATCGGTGAAGATGCTATTTTGGATGCAGACGGAATAGATGATCAAGAAGTCTATGTTGGTATTCGTCCAGAAGGTTTCATCGTTAATTCCGATAAGGCTTGCTTACATACAGAAGTTGAACAAATTGAAACATTGGGTAGAGATATTTCGATTGTTTGTAAAAACCCATATTGTCTCAAACCTACATTCAAATCTATTTTGGATGCGGATGAAAAAGTGTCCGTTGGCGAAACAAAATTGGGAGTCAAGCCACACAAATGTTTCGTGTTTGCAAAGGATACTGAAGAAAGGATTATATAATCTTGGAATCGAAAAATAATTGGAAAGCATGGTTATACTTGGCTCCCGTTATTGTCCTCATGCTTATTTTTACGATTTATCCTTTAGTTCACACCATTGGAATTTCATTTTTGAAAAATTATGACTATTATTCTAATGAAACTTTTTTCCATTCAGTGTTCAAAAGTGATGGCGGTTTAACCCTTGATAATTTTAAGCAAGTTGTAACTTACGATAATTTTATTCAATATGCGTTGCCGAATACTTTAATTATCACCTTTGTCACTGTTCCAATTTCTATTGCTTTATCTTTATTGATTGCTGTAGGATTGAACTCAATTAAAAAACTAAACAAAATTTTCCAAACGATATTCTTCATGCCTTATGTTACTAATTCCATTGCTGTAGGTATGGTGTTCGCGGTTATCTTTGCTGGCACTAATGGTTTATGGAATACAATATTTGGATTAGGATCTAAAAACTGGATTGATATGAATGCACCTCGTTCAAGCGCTATGTTTGCATTATGCGTTTATATCGTATGGCATGCGTTGCCTTATAAAATTTTAATTTTCTTAAGTGGCTTACAAAACATTGATAAACAATATTACCAAGCTGCTAAGATTGACTCGGCAAGTAAGTTTAAGACCTTTATGAGAGTGACAGTTCCATTACTTTCACCTCAAATTATGTACATTGCGATTACCTCCTTTATTGGTTCATTTAAAGAGTATTCTTCTGTCGTCGCTATGTTCAAAGATAAAAAAGGTACCGTTTCTGCTAACAAGCCGAACATGTACACAGTTGTTTATTATATTTATGATAATATCGCTGATCACCCATCTTGGGCATCCGCGGCAGCTGTCTTATTATTTATCCTAATTATGATCTTTACTGTCTTGCAAAGAAAAGTTGCAGAGAAAAGGGTCCACTACTAGGAAAGGAGCGGAAGAAATATGGCAAAAACAAAAAAACAAAGTTCACATGCTTTTTCTAAATGCTTCTTAAAAAACAAAGTCTTATTTACAGTGATTGCAGTGATTCTTGGCTTATTATTTTTAGATATCGGAGTTGTTACAGGTACACATTTTAAATGGAATACCTGGGGAACAATTTTCTTCAGCCTTGCGTTACTTGCTATTATTGCTCTAATTTATTATGCCCAATTGAAAAAAGCGAATGAATTGCTTCCTCGTAGAGTGTATTCAAATGAAGAAATCAAAGAAGCGAATTCACTAGTGCTAGTTATTCGTGAAGGAAGAATGAATGCAGATGCTGCTAAAAGAGCAGAGCGAGTTATGAAAGTTGTTAGTATGATTATTACTTATGCTTTCTTAATCATTATGGCTTTTGCAATTATTATTCCTTTCTATTGGATGTTAATCACATCTTTAAAAACAAATTCTGAAATTCGTGATCAAATTACGTTCTTCCCCCAAACCATTCAATGGGCTAACTACAAAATCCTATTCCAAGGTTTGGAAGCAGGCGCAGAATTTGAAGGAAGCCAAGTGGTTTCTAGAACCGATCCGTTTAACTTCTTAACATATATGAAAAACACCTTAATCGTTGGTGTCTTATCTACCTTAGGAACTTTAATTACGACGATTCTTGCTGCTTTTGCTTTTTCAAGATTAAACTTTAAAGGAAAAGATCTCGTATTTACCATTTTCTTAGCAACCATGATGATTCCTGGTGAAATGATGGTTATTACCAACTATATTACCGTATCTTCTTGGTTAGACTCAGATGTTGGAACGTACGCAGCTATGATTATTCCTTTCTGGGTAAGTACTTATTATATCTACTTACTTAGACAAAACTTTAAACAAATTCCAAACGAACTCTACTATGCTGCAAAAGTAGATGGTAAAAGCGATTGGACCTATTTATGGAAGGTCATGGTACCATTAGCCATGCCAACCTTAATTACAATCTTTATTTTAAAACTTATGGGCGCATGGAACTCTTACGTGTGGCCAAACTTAGTCGCTGATAAAGAATCAATGCGTTTAGTTACCAATGGTTTAAGAGGTTATGGTGCTTCTCCAGATGGACAACCACACCAAGGTTTACAAATGGCCGCAACGGTCGTTGTTACTGTTCCATTGTTACTATTATTTATATTCTTTAGAAAGTACATCATGCGTGGCGTAGGCCGTGCAGGTATTAAAGGTTAATACGCTTCGGCGTGTTTATAAAAAAACAGGAGGAAAAAGAAAAAAATGAAAAAGAAAAGTTTTATCTTAGCTATGGCTTCCTTATTAGTAGTTGGCGCTGCCTCTACATTAACAAGCTGTGGTTCTGATGGTCGTACGGAAATTGTCTTCTGGCACACAATGGGTAAAAATAACCAAGAAAAATTAAATGCCATGATTGATGAATTCCAAGCAAAGTATCCTCAATATAAAGTGACGCACTCTGCACAAGGTGGTTATACTGATATTGAAAGTAAGATTCGTAAAGCAATTCCTGCAAAGAGAGTACCTACCATGGCATTCTGTTATGCAGACCATGTTGCTGGTTATGGAAACAATACTGTTGATTTAACTCCTTATATTAATAGTACAGAAAAAATCTTAGATAAAGACGGAAAAGATACAGGCGAAATCGTTGGTTTAACTGCCGAAGAAAAAGCCGACTATGTCCAAGGTTATTGGGAAGAAGGTTCACAATACATTCGTGAAGGATTCTATTCCGCACCATTCTCCAAATCAACTGAAGTTATTTTCTATAATGCATCTTTCTTTAAAAAGAACAATTTACCACTTCCAACCAAATGGGAAAGCGATGATCCAAATGATTTAACCGCGATGTGGAATTTATGCCGCAAAATCAAAGAAATCAATAAAGACATCACACCTTTAGGCTATGACTCTGATGATAATATGTATATCACCTTAAGTGCTCAATATGGCATTCCATATACCAGCATTAAAGATGGCAAAGGATCATTTGATTTCAATAACGCTGAAGCCAAAGCTTTAGTCAAACGTTTAAAAGGTTACTTTGATGAAGGATTATTCATTACCAAAGGAACATCGGCTGATAATACTTATACTTCTACCATGTTCAAGAACCAACAAATCGTAATGTCCATTGGTTCTACCGGTGGTACTTCCTATAACGTACCAAAACAAAACAATGGTGAATACGAATTTGATGCCCAAGTTGCCCAAGTTCCACAACAAAACGCAACAAGAGACTATGCGATTTCTCAAGGACCTTCCATTTGTTTCTTCCAAAATACAAAAATTACCGATGAACAAGTGAAAGCCTCTTGGTTATTCTACAAATTTATTACCTCACCAGAAAACAGTGCGATGTACGCAATCTTAACCGGTTATGAACCAGTTCGTACTAGCTCTTACGCAACACAACAATATAAAGATCACTTAGCTAAATTAGGCGGTGAAGAAGAAACTTTATACACTCGTGTTGCTACCTTAACATCAACGCAGAAAGTAAGAAATTCTTATTTTGCTTCTCCAGCATTCAAGGGTTCTTCTACCGCTCGTCAACAATGTGGTGGTATCTTAACCTTAACCATGTTTGAAGATGCATCTAAAGTAAATATTGATGAAAGAATTGATTCCATATTTGCTAAAGCTTTAGATGAATGCGAAATTGCTGCTATCTAATTTATGAAAGTTTTAAATTCAATAAAAAAATTGGGGGCTATCGTCATTATGGCGATAGCCGCCACTCTTCCATTTACTTCTTGCTCTAATAATGAAATAGTGGATTATGTGGCTAATACTCAAATTGCTACTGAGGGTTGGAAAACCTCAGATTATCTTACAACAGGAACCGGAGTCGCTACTCTTAGACAAGGCGTTGATGGAGACACTGCGCACTTCTATGTTGGGAAAAATAAAGAAGTTATTTCAGGTCGTTTTAATGGTGTAGATACACCAGAATCGACCGGCGTTATTGAAGAATGGGGAAAAGAAGCTGCTAAATTCACTACCGATATCTTAACTAACGCTAAAACTATTATTCTTGAGACCGATCAAAGTTTTGGGGAAAGAGGACCAGAAAAAGAATCAAACGGACGTTACCTTGTCTGGATTTGGACATCTGAACGTTCCATTGAAGAAGAGGATGGCTCTCAATTAAGATTACTTAATTTACGCTTGGTGCAAGAAGGATATTCTCCAGCCAAAAGTATTGCGGGGAAAATGTACGAATCTACTTTTATTGAAGCAGATGCTCAAGCACAAAGATTAAAACTTCATATTTGGTCTAAAGAAAAAGATCCTAATTTCTATTATGGAGACGCTATCATTACAAGTTTACAAACTGTATTTTCAAATCCGGAAAGCTATTTAAGCAAAAAAGTCTACTTAGAGGGTTACATTTCTCGTACAATGGGCACTGATGCTTACATTCAAGATACTTTTGAAGAAGAGGATGGCACCTTCAAGAGTTATGGTGCTTACATCTTCACGATGTATAAAGAATATTCTATTTTGAAAAAAGGAAATCATATTGGTTTAACTGGTATTATTTCTGAACACTATGGAAGTTATCAAATCGTTGATGTAAAATATAATCCGTTGATGGAAGTTGCTGATGGTATGAAAATTGTCGGTGATCCTAAAGAAGTTGAACCACTTGATTTAACTGTAAAAGAAGCACAAAAAGGTGAAAACATGGGTGTATTAATCCGTTTAACTAATTTAAGTGCTACGAAAGTTGGCAATTATTATGGCTACGGTGGATTAGATGAAACGGGTAAAGATGGAACTCAAAATAAAACGAATTCGATGACTATTTACATGAAAGATGCCGAAGGTAATACCTTCAATATCCGTATTGATGATAAGACCTTCATTAAACAAGCCAATGGTTATGACACTATTAAGAGTTATCGTTATTTTAGCTCTTTAGGTGAAGGCGTAACATTTGACTTTATTGGCGTTATGGGTAAATATGAAAATGATTTAAGTGGTAAGAGTGAAGTACAATTAATGCTCATTAGTACCAAAGATATCACTTATCATAATTTACCAGAAGATTTAGCATAGGTTTTATTGAGCGATGCTCATAAAATAAAAGAATTACAAAGAAAGGGAAAAAAATGAAAAACAAAAAATTGATTTTAGGTCTTTCTACCTTATTAGCCGTCTCTGGCTTAGCCATGAGCTGCGGTAAAAGAGAAGAAAAGAAGACCCCAGAAGAAAAAGTCGAAGAAGTACTTGGATCTCTTATCTATGATGGATTAGATTCTTGTACTACAGACATCACATTAATCTATGAGATTCCTGATGTGAAAGGTGTTGAAATTACTTACGCCGCCTCCAATTCTAAAGACAGCTTAGAAGCTTCTAACTGGCTTAAGATTAGCGATGATAAGAAAAAAGCCCTTGTTACACGTCCAGCCAAAGGATCAACAGAAAAAGGTTATCAATTAGCGTTCTTACATGCGAATGTTAAATGTGAAAACGTTGAAGAAAAGACTGTATTCCCAGTTAAAATTATGGAATCTGGTGATAACAAGACTATCGGTGAAGTCTTACAAATCACATCTGAAAATAAAGACAACCCTGTTGTTACTAAGGGATATGTTGTTGCTGTCGGCGATGGTTGCTGCTTTATTGCCGATAAAACAGGCGCTATTTTAGTTTATTCTAGTGACGCTGTTAAAGATGTTGCTGTCGGTGATAGTGTTCAAGTAGAAGGAAGCCTTTCTTTCTATCAAGGCGTTCCACAATTTGCGTATAATGCTGCTGTTAAAGTTTCTTTAACTAAGTTAGATGAAAGCGTTGACTTCACACCAACTGCTGCTACCATTTGGGATGGTGCAAAGATTAGTGAATACATGGATTTCAAAACCGCTGATAAACTTTTAGGTAATCACGTTACTGTTACAGGTACACTTACCATTGATGGTAAATACTATAACATGACCGTTCCTGGAGTTACTAAGGGTAATGGTGCTGCTATTTGTTATCCAAATGCTGACATGAAAGAAAAATTAGCAACTTTAGATGGCAAAGCTATTAAAGTTACTGGTTACACCCTCTATATTTCTCACGATTATATGTATTTAATCGCTGAAAGCGTTGAAGAAGCTACCATCTCTGATGATGATAAATTCGATGCCGCTGTCAGTGCTGTTAAAGTTGATTCTGAAGTCTACACAAGTATTGAATTAGCCTCTACAGGTTTATATGATTCTACCATTTCTTGGACTTCTGATAATGCCGCTATCACCATTGGTGAAGATGGACATACCGCAACTGTTACCCAAGGTGCTGCTGATGTTACTGTTAAATTAACAGCCACCATCACCATGGGAAGCAAATCTACAACCAAAGAATTTACCGTTGTTGTTAAAGCTTCCGTAAGCTTTGATCACGCTGGTACAGAAGCAGATCCATATTCTGTTAAAGATGCTATTCAAAGAGCAAAAATTGCTGGCGAAACTGCAACAACCGAAAAATATTATATTAAAGGTATTGTTAAGAAAGTTAACGCCTCTGGTGTTGCTCAATATGGTAACATCAACATTGATATGATTGATGAAGGCAATGAAAATGATGTCTTTACCGCTTTCCAAGTCTATTATCAAAACAACAAATTTACAGCTGAAACCGCTGCTTTAGTTACTGAAGGCGCTACTGTTGTTGTTTATGGCGCAGTTATGAACTATAAAGGCAATACCCCAGAAACTGCTGGTAAAGGTGCTGCTTCTGTTATGTCTGTTACCGCTGGTGCTCCAGTTGCCGCAACTGGCGTTACCGCTAATGAATCCTTAGAAGTTAAAGTTGGAAAAACTTCCAAAATTAATGCTACTGTTGAACCAAGCAATGCAACCGATAAAGCATTAACCTATACTTCTGCTAACACTGAAATCGCTACTGTTTCTGATGCTGGTGTTGTTACCGGTGTCGCAGTTGGTACAACTAAAGTCACTGTTGCTTTAACCTCTAATAGCACAATCAAAACAGAAGTTGCGATAACTGTTGTTGAAGCTGGTGAAGATCCAGTTACTGGATCAACCGTTACATTAAGCGTTGACTCTTTAGGCCTTAAATCTCAAAGTTATGCCGATGGAACCGCTACTGTTAATGAAGTTGGCTTTACTTTTACCGAATTAGGTAACTATGGTAATGGAATTCAAATGCGTAATAAAAATGGCAAAATCTCTTCTTTCAATAATACTGATGCTTTTGCTAAAGGAATTGTTAAAATTGAGTTAAATTATAATTCAAGTCAAGCAAAATACTCTAATACTGGTGCTTTAAAAATTGAATTTGCTAACTCGGCTGATTTCTCAGATGCTGAAACCAAAATGCTCGACACTGTAAAAGGTACAACTGCTTATGAAATCACTCCAGATGCAGCAACTTATACATTTGTTCGTATGACAATTAACATCACTTATTCATTATATTTTGATTCTATTGTCATTCATCTTGCTGCTTAATTCAGCTATTTAGAATTCAAAATTAGGAATGCTCTATAATAAGTGCATTCCTTTTTTTCATGGCAAAATGTGAAATAACGTGTTACAATAATAACGAGGTGAAACTTATGAAAAAAGCAATGAAACTCTTTTTTTTACCCCTTTTTATTTTATCAATAGTATCTTTAGTGAGTTGTAATTCAAGTCAGCAAGGAAATGAAAACTCATTAATGATATCGGAAGTTGTAGATGGAACGGAAAGAAAAGATTTAGCGGTTGAACTATATAATAATACAGATAAAGAAATTGATTTAAGTACGTATAGTTTATGTATTCAATTTTCTGAAGAAGTTTCGTCCGATATTCCTTTAAGTGGCGTAGTAAAAGCAAAAGAGACATTTGTTTTTGTGCATAAAGACGCTATTTCTGATGAGTTAAAAGCTAAGGCAAATGGATTTATTTTTATAGGCTTAGAAAGCAATAATATTCTTTATAATGGAAAACAGCCTCTGGCGTTAAAAAAGGAAAATAAAAGGATTGATCTTGTGGGAACTTGGGATTCCTTTGGTATTGATTACGCTACCGATCGAACATTAACACGAAAAAAAGAATTCTTGTTTGCTCGTAATACCTTTGATGAATATGACTGGATTCGCTATAACACCGATGAATTTTCCTATTTAGGAACAATTGATGTATCGGTAACAGAAAAGGAATTATTAGAAGGGCCAAGACTAGAAGAAAAAGATTTGAGTGCACCTTTTAGCATTCAACAAGAAAATGGACAGTATCTAGGTGGCGGTGGTGTAATGGATGTTGAAGTAGCGTTCTATGTAGATGGTGACACTACCGGCTTTAATTACTCTGATACCAAAGAAATTGCAAAACTAGAAATTGAACAAGGAACTAAAGTTCGTTATCAAAACATTGATACACCTGAAAGTTATGAAGGCAATATTCAACGTTTTGGCATTGTGGCCAAAAACTATACCAATCGTATTTTAAGAACCGCTCTTGAATTAAAAGTTCAAACTACGATTAATGGAGCGATTAAAGATACCTTCTCTCGTGTTTTAGCTTGGGTTTGGGCAGATGAAAAATTAGTGAATTTTGAGGTCGTTAAAAGAGGCTATAGTGAAGTAGCTTTTGGATCTAATGATATCATGATGTATAAAGGGGTTTCCTATACAAGTTATTTATATAATGCAATGCTTTACGCAGAAAAGAAACAATTAGGCATTCATGGTGATATTAATGGCAAATATGGTGAAACCGATCCTTATTGGGATTATGAAAATGGTCATGTAAAAGATGGATATAAGGGAAATGAAAAATAAATCATTTCCTTTTTTCTTTATTAATGAGCGAAATGAAGCGGAATTATAAAAAAAGAAATTAAAAAATTAACTTGATTATCATAGTTGAACATGATAATATATATAAGCACTTGGACCGTTAGCTCAGCTGGTAGAGCAATTGACTCTTAATCAATGGGTCATAGGTTCGAATCCTATACGGTTCACCATCTGCTTATGTCTGAATTATGATTTGAATCAAATTATGCTTTTTCTAAAACAAAGTATGACCTTCATAATCCATAATTCAGTGGATATATATGGACGTAACGTCCGCTTTTAAAAGAATGATGTGAGTACTGAAAAAGTACTTTTTTTTTATTTTATATAGATTGTTTTTCTTTTCAAACGCATACTGAATCGAGTCGTTATTTCATAAGGAATTGTGTTTTGTTCTTCCGCTATCATTTGGACGGTTTTCTTTTCTCCAATGATGGTTAATATAGAATTTTCATCAATATTTTCTTTAGAAAATAACATTAAATAATCCATACAAGTTCGCCCTATTTGTTGAAGTTGAATATCACCTAAATAAGCAGAAGTAGGATAGTCTCTAGGCCACCCATCAGCGTAACCTAGACCAATGGTATAGATATATCCATCTTTCGCCACAACTCCCATTTCATCATAACCTACCTTTTCTCCTTGTTGCACAAACTTTTTACGAATGATAGGTGCTTTTAAAGAGAGGACAGGCGTATGTTTTTCATCTAATCCATAAAGCGCTAAACCGATACGAAAAAAGTGATTATCGTCATGATTACTTAAATAAGTAGAAGTTGCACTTGAATGGAAAACTAGATGCATACTAGCGTATTTCGTTTGTAATTGATGAAATGTTTCATGGACTACTTCGTAGTTAGCTAAAGAGGAATAATGGGTACAGATACCTTTTAATTGTAATTTAGATTTATGGATTCTTTCTATTACGTTATCAAGTTGATCTAAAGCAATACCTTCACGGTTCATCCCTAAATCTAACATGATATGAACTTGAATAGGATAAGGGGACTTTAATAATTTTTGTAGATAAGTTTCTCCTAAAATAAGTGCTGTGATTTTATAAGAAGACAAAATTCGATAATCTAAACAAGGGCCTAAAAGAATAATAGGTGTAAAAATTAAACTCTTTCTTATGGCGATAGCCTCTTCTATCGTAGCGACCGCAAACATAGGCACTTTATTTTTGGCTAATATCCTTGCGCATTCAATTAAACCATGCCCATAAGCATTACTTTTAATCACCGCAATTACATCTTTACCCGTTTCTTTTTTAATCGCCAAATAATTATTTTCTAATGCATTCCCATTGATTTCTATATAAGCACGCATTTTCATCATCCCCATTAATTCAAGATATGAAATTGATAATGAAGATTATCCCCTTGAAGATAAAAACAATGTTCGTTACAATAAAGAAGGAGGTCGAAATATATGAAGAAACTCAATAAAACCATGTTAAAAAAATATATTTCCGCTATGAAAAAGGAAAAGAAAAAGGTAATGACCTGTGAAGATTTGTCTAATTATATTGGCATCTATCCTGAAGTCATTGCTGATTATCTTTCTTATTTTGATCCCATGATTCCCATGGACATGAATTATAATGTGAAAGATTTGCTTCCTCAATTAGAGAAAGAATTGGTAGTTTTAGAAGAAGAAACACCGAAGACGAATAAACCCATTCGTATTACGAAAAAAGAAATTAGCCACTATGAATCTATCTCTGCTTTCATCTATGAAAAAATGACAACGGGTGGATTAGTGGATAAAAATGCTACGTTAAGCGATAAGGATTTAAGGCTTTTAAAAAAGCTAATTACCCTTGAAGAAAAGGAAAGAAAAAAATCTAAGAAAAAATAAAGTCGATTCGTCGACTTTTTTTCATGAAAACTTATCTTTTTTTTCGTAGATTAGTGCAAATTCTTGTTAAGTATAGTATACTTAACATTGGTTTTACATGGAGGTAATTATGGAAACTAAAAAAACACTTTTATCCGTAGATGGTAATACCGCTGCGGCCCTAGCTTCTTATAATTTCACAGAAGTTGCGGGTATTTATCCAATTACTCCGTCTTCGCCGATGGCGGAACTTGTTGATGTCTATGCATCTCAAGGTAAGAAAAATTTCTTCGGCAATACTGTAAAAGTTGTTGAAATGCAATCCGAAGCTGGTGCTTCTGGTACAGTGCATGGTGCCTTACAAGGCGGCGCACTTGCAACAACCTATACTGCATCACAAGGCTTATTATTGATGATTCCAAATATCTACAAATGGGTAGGCGAATTGTTACCAGCCGTTTTACATGTCTCGGCTCGTTCCTTAGCTACACGTTCTTTATCCATCTTTGGTGATCACCAAGACGTTTATGCCATTCGTCAAACAGGCATTACAATGCTTTGTTCACACTCCGTTCAAGAAATTGCTGATTTAGCCCCAGTTGCTCACTTAATCGCAATTGAATCCAGCGCTCCAATTTGCCATTTCTTTGATGGATTCCGTACATCCCACGAAATTCAAAACGTTGAATTCGTTGATGATGAAGAATGGAAAAAATTATTAGACATGGATGCTGTTGAAGCATTCCGTGCTCGTGCATTAAACCCACACACCAATCCAGTGACTCGTGGTGGTGCTGAAAACGATGATATTTATTTCCAAGGTCGTGAAGCACAAAATGCGCACTATGAAAAAGTTGTAGAAATCGCTGATCACTATTTACGTGAAGCTTCTAGATTAACCGGTCGTAACTACGCACCTTTCACCTATTATGGTGCTAAAGACGCTACCAAAGTCATTATCGCTATGGGTTCTGTTACTGAAACCTGTACCGAAGTCGTCGATGCTTTAATGGCTAAAGGTGAAAAGATTGGTTTAGTCAAAGTTCACTTATATCGTCCATTCAGTGCGAAACACCTCGTTAGTGTGATTCCTGAAACAGTGAAGAAGATTGCTGTTTTAGACCGTACCAAAGAAATGGGCGCAATGGGCGAACCATTATATCTTGATGTCGTTGCTGCCTTAGAACAAATGGGCCGTAAGATGGATGTCCTCGTTGGTGGCCGTTATGGTTTATCCAGCAAAGACACCCAACCAAAGCACATGAAGGCTGTTTATGACTTCTTAGATTCTGATCACCCATGGACCAACTTCACTGTGGGTATCAATGATGATGTCACGCATTTATCCATCCCAGTGGATGATAACTTCCACATTCAAGGGCACTATACCTCTTGCTTATTCTATGGTTTAGGCTCTGATGGTACCGTTTCCGCTAACAAGAGTTCAATTAAGATTATTGGTGATGCAACCCACCAATATGCACAAGCTTACTTTGCTTATGACTCTCGTAAAGCTGGTGGTGTTACTCGTTCCCACTTACGTTTCGGACATTCACCAATTCATTCAACCTACTACGTTGAAAATGCTGACTTCATTTCTTGTTCCTTAGATACATATCTCTTCAAATTTGATATGATCAAGAACTTAAAAGAAGGCGGAACCTTCTTATTAAATACTGATATGACCGATGAAGAATTAATCAAAGTTCTTCCAAATCGTGTCAAACGTCAATTAGCGGAAAAACATGCACATTTCTATGTCATTAATGCGAATGAAATCGCCGCTAAGATTGGTATGGGACGTCACACCAATACCACCTTACAAGCTTCCTTCTTCTATTTGAACCAAGGCATTATGCCATATGAAGAAGCAGTGAAGTGGATGAAGAAATTTGCCTATAAGAGCTATGCAAAGAAAGGCGACGAAGTGGTTGAAATGAACTATCGCGCTATCGATGCTGGTGCTGAAGGCTTACGTGAAATCAAAGTTGATCCAGAATGGGCTTCTTTAAGTGCTGTTCGTGAACGTCATATGACCGGTGATGATTACTTTGATTCTTATGTTAGCATCGTTGGTTCTCTTGATGGTGATAACTTACCAGTCAGTAAGTTCACTGAATACGAATTACTTGATGGTACCATGAGACCAAATATCACCTATCGTGAACAACGTTCTATCGCTGACCGTGTCCCATTATGGCATAAAGAAAACTGTATTCAATGTAACCAATGTGCCTTCGTTTGCCCACACGCAACGATTCGTCCATTCTTATTAACCGAAGAAGAAATGGCACATATGCCAGCCATTGCAAAAGATGATGTTCTTGATGCAATTGGACCAACCGTAAAAGGAATGAAGTTCCGTTTACAAGTTTCTCCAAGAAACTGTGTTGGCTGCGGATTATGTATGATGCAATGCCCAGGTAAGGGTGGCGTTAAAGCGCTTGAAATGGTTGAAGCTAAATCTCAATTTGATCAAGAAGAAGCTGCTACTTACTTATATAAACACGTCGAATACAAAGCAGATAAGTTCCCAGTGACCTCCGTTAAGGGTGCGGCATTCTTAATGCCATATACCGAAGTATCTGGTGCTTGTGCAGGCTGTGGTGAAACTCCATATTATCGTTTAGCCTCTCAATTATTTGGCCGTGATATGATGATTGCTAACGCTACAGGTTGTTCCTCCATTTACTCTGGTTCTACCCCATTAACTCCATTCTGCACTGATAAGAATGGTGAAGGTATTGCTTGGGCAAACTCCTTATTCGAAGACAACGCTGAATTCGGTTATGGTATGCGTGTTGCCTCCGATTATAAACTTTCTCAAATTATTCGTATCTTTGAAGCAACGAAAGATGAAGTTGAACCTGAACTCAAGGCCTTAATGGAAACTTGGTTAGCCAACTTCAAGAATCGTGATGTCATTCGTGGAATGGTCAAAGATTTAGTCGCTGCTTTAAAAGCAACCAAAAACGAAGCAGCTAAAGAAGCTTTAGTCTATGAAAGAGACCTCGTTGACAAATCTGTATGGATTGTCGGTGGTGATGGTTGGTCTTACGATATTGGTTACGGCGGTGTTGATCACGTTTTAGCCAATGAAGAAGACGTTAACATCCTTGTCTTAGATACCGAAGTTTACTCCAACACTGGTGGTCAATCTTCTAAATCTTCTCAAACTGGTTCAATCGCTAAATTTACCGCTTCTGGTAAAAAGACTGCGAAGAAGAACCTTGCTATGATGGCCATTGCTTATGGACACGTCTATGTGGCTCAAGTCTCCTTAGGCGCTAACCCAATGCAAGCCATTAAAGCTATGAAAGAAGCAGAAAGCTATGATGGACCATCCCTCATTATCTGCTATGCCCCATGTGCCAACCACGGTATTAAAGGTGGCTTAAGCAATGCAATGAGAGTTGAAAAATCGGCTGTTGAATGTGGTTACTTCCCAATCTTCCGTTATGACCCACGTCTTGAAAAGGCTGGAAAGAACCCAATGCAATTAGATTGCAAAGAACCAGACTTTGATAAGTTCCATGACTTCGTAATGGGCGAAACTCGTTTCTCTCAATTACCAAAGGTCAATCCAGAACATGCTCAAGAATTACTTGACAAGTCCAGAGAATACGCAAGAATGCGTTGGAACCAATTCAAACGTTTAGCGGACTAATTGATTTCTAAATAAAATTGAACTGTCTCTTGTTAATTAGCAAGGGACAGTTTTTTTATCCTTTTAAAAAATATCTTCATTAGATATTTCTAAACATTAAAATATAGGGTAAAATAAAGTGTTAGTGGGTGATGTTTTATGAGTATTAACAAGAAAATTATTATTAAAGGCGCTAGAGAGAATAACTTAAAAGATGTTTATTTAGAGTTACCAAAAGACGCTTTTATTGTGTTTACAGGATTATCAGGTTCAGGTAAATCGACCTTAGCGTTTGATACGATTTATAATGAAGGACAAAGAAGATACGTAGAATCATTAAGTAGCTACGCCCGTATGTTTTTAGGTAGCTTTGAAAAACCCGATGTGGATTCCATTGAAGGCCTTTCTCCAGCCATTGCTATCGATCAAAAGACGACATCGCATAATCCGCGTTCTACCGTAGGAACTGTAACAGAAATTTATGACTATTTACGTCTTTTATATGCAAGAATTGGGGTACCTTATTGTCCCATTCATCATGAACCGATTGAGGCTTTTACCCCTAAACAAATGATGGATTTCATTTTTCAAATGGAAAGCAATACGCGCTTACAGATTTTAGCGCCGGTTGTGAAACATGAAAAAGGAACCCATAAAGATACTTTAGCGAAAATTAAACAACAAGGCTTTGAAAGAGTACGGGTTGATAATGTTATTTCTCGTATTGATGAAGTACCTGCTTTAGAAAAGAATAAAAAGCATAGCATTGAAATTGTTGTTGACCGTATTATTTTAAAAGAAGAAGCGAGAAGCCGTATTTATGAGGCTTTAGAACTTGCTTTAGACTGGGGACATGGCTATGTTATCATCCTTTATGGCGATAAAGAACGTCTATTTAGTGAACACCATTCTTGTCCAGAATGTGGTTTTTCTGTACCGAAATTAGAGCCAAGATTATTCTCCTTTAACTCACCTATGGGTTGCTGCCCTGAATGTAATGGATTAGGTATTAAAAGAGAAGTAGATCCTGACTTATTAGTGCCGAATAAAAACTTAAGTTTAAATCAAGGCGCTATTGCATTTTATAAGAATATTTGTGGAACGTCTAATTTAGACTGGCAAGATTTTGTTTACTTATGTAAAACTTATGAAATTCCGATGGATGTTCCTTATCGTAAACTAACCAAAGAACAACAAGATATCGTTTTAATTGGTTCTCCAAAAGAACATTTTTATACCATTAAAAGCAGTTCTGGTAATGTTGTCCATCGTCGTGGCTTCATTGAAGGACCAAAGACGAAGATTGAACGATTATATCAAAATACCGATAGTCCAATGATGCGTGATTGGTATGAATCTTTTATGCGTGATAAAGAATGTGAAACTTGTCATGGCGCAAGATTAAATGAACAAGTGTTATCCGTTCGTATTGGTGGCCTTAACATTTATGAAATGACGAAGTTATCCGTATCCGACTTATTAAAATTCTTAGATCAACTTCAATTAACCCCCAATGAACAAGAAATTGCTAGAATGATTTTTAAAGAAGTACGCGCTCGGTTAACATTCTTAAATAATGTAGGATTAGATTATCTTACTTTATCTAGAATGGCGATGACGCTTTCGGGTGGAGAAGCGCAAAGAATTCGTTTAGCTACACAGATTGGCTCTAAATTAAGCGGAGTTCTGTACGTTTTAGATGAACCTTCCATTGGTTTACACCAAAGAGATAATGAAAAATTAATTGAAACATTAAAAGAAATGCGTGATTTAGGTAACACCTTAATCGTTGTTGAGCACGATGAAGATACCATGCGCGCTTGTGATTTCTTAGTAGATATCGGTCCAGGCGCTGGTGTTCATGGTGGTGAAATCGTGGCAAGCGGTACGATTGAAGATGTTGAAAATGAACCTCGTTCTATTACCGGACAATATTTATCTGGTAAAAAGTTTATTCCTGTCCCATTATCTCGCTTAAAAGGGAACGGACATTATTTAGAAGTAAAAGGCGCGCGATGCAACAACTTAAAGAATATTGATGTGAAATTCCCATTAGGTACCTTTATTTGTGTTACCGGTGTTTCGGGATCAGGAAAATCGTCTTTAGTTACTGAAATTTTATATAAGTCTTTAGCGCAAAAACTATCGAGCCGTATGGATTTAATTCCCGGTGATCATGATGAAATTTTAGGTATGGACTTTATTGATAAAGTCATTAATGTTTCGCAAGAACCGATTGGTAAAACCCCAAGAAGTAACCCTGCCACCTATACGGGTGCTTTTGATGAAATTCGTGAGATTTTTGCAAATACCGTGGAAGCAAAAGCAAGAGGTTTTGATAAAGGAAGATTCTCCTTTAATGTGAAGGGTGGACGCTGTGAAAAATGTCAAGGTTGTGGGGTCATTCGTATTCCGATGAACTTCTTACCCGATGTTTATGTAAAATGTGACCAATGTGGTGGGACGCGTTATAACGAAGAAACTTTAATGGCAACGTATAAAGGAAAGAATATTTATGATGTCTTAGAAATGACCATTGAAGACGCAATGGTATTCTTTGAAAATATCCCATCACTTGCTCGTAAATTACGTATTCTAAATGATATTGGTTTAGGTTATGTAAAATTAGGACAAAGTGCGACGACATTATCAGGTGGAGAAGCGCAACGTGTAAAATTAGCGTATGAATTACAAAGAAAACCAACAGGTCATACCCTTTATATTTTAGATGAGCCAACCACAGGTTTACATGTTGATGATATTGCTCGTTTATTGGATGTTTTACAATCGATTGTCAATCACGGCGATACTGTATTAGTAATTGAACATAATTTAGACGTTATTAAAGTAGCAGATTACATCATTGATATTGGCCCTGAAGGCGGAGATCGTGGTGGAACGATTGTAGCAACGGGAACTCCGGAAGAAATTGCAAAGTGTGAAGCTTCTTATACCGGTAGATTCTTAAAAGATGTTTTATTAAAAGACCGTAAAAGAAGAGGCTTATGTTAGAGTTGCACTTTCTTTTAGAAAGTGATAGTTTATATTCATAAAAAGGAGTCGAAAATTATGGAAGAAGAACAAAAAGAGAAAGTAGAAGTCAAAGAACATAGTGACTATGTTTCCATTCTTTGGACAATATTAGCGTTTTTATTTCCTATAACCGAATATATATTTCGAGTAATGTGGAAAGAAAAAGGCCTTCATGAAACAACAGAAAAAAGAACAAAACTTGCTTCAATTATTGGTAGTGTAGTGCAAGTTTTATTTATCTTAGTTACGAGTATTTATGGATTAGTAAAAGGCTCGACCTTTATCAATATTTCTCTAAGAGCGTTCTTATTCTATACATTCCTTCTTTATGCTTTAGAATCAGCGGCAGTTTTGATTTTTGCCCATGAATATATTGTGAGGTTCCCTGATTATCAAGAAAGCAAATTCTTCCAAATTGGTCGTAAGGTTGCAATTGGAGTAACCACGGTATTTAGCATTTTAATGGTTTATCAAATGGATGCGGTAATTCAAACACCGCTTCCAAAAGGTTTTCCTTTAAATGCCGAACGTCCAACCATTGCTTTTTATGCTTTATTTATTTTGACGGGCGCTTTAATTTCTTTATTAATCGCATCCAATAAAATTCATAAAATGGGTGAAAGAAGAGATTTCTTAGAAAAGATTTTCTATATTGCTTTCCCTATGGGCCTTGTGGGCGCTAGAGCATGGTGGGTCATTTCTGAATGGAATCGTTCCTTAGCTAATAATCACACGATTAAAGCGATTTTTGATGTTCGTAGTGGTGGCTTAGCCATACAGGGTGGCGTTCTTCTAGGTGCTTTTGTGGGCATTTGGATTTTAACCGAAATGAAGAAAGAAATTTCTTCAATGAAAGTTATTGATGCAGCAATTCCCGGTATTTTAATTGCCCAAGCGATTGGTCGGTTAGGTAACTTTACCAATATTGAAGTGTATGGTGCTTCAGCCAATGCAAATAACTGGTGGTTCTTACCACAAATTATTGTTAACCAATATATGGATGGTTTAGGGCATTTTGTCGTACCCCTTTTCTTAGTGGAAGGTCTTTTAAATATTTTAGGTTATTTCTTAATCACCTATGTTGTAGGTGGATTATTAAAGAAATGGGTGGTCCCAGGCGCTCAAGCTTATAGTTATTTAATTTGGTATGGTGCGGTTCGTTATATTTTAGAACCACTTCGTGATCAAGAATATATTATGGGAACATCAAGTCAAATGTCTTTAGTATTTATTCTTTTAGGTGTAGGACTATTATTAGTTACCCATATCATTGCGTATGTTCGAAAAAAGAATCCGCAATTAGACACTTCGTTTGTGGAAAAAAGAAAAGCAATCGCAGAAAAAATGGAGAATAAATCTAAAGTCTTTAAAATCCTTATGTCACTTCCGATTATTAATGGTTTCTATTATGGTTTCTATCGTTTTGTAAAAGGCCATTATTATTCCGGTTTTGCTTGGATTATCTTTGGAAGTGTGATTGGCTGGATTGTTGATTTATATTTTATTTTAAATGGAAAGACTTTGTGGATGAGTAAAGAGAAAGAGTATGTATAAGTATATTTTATTTGATTTAGATGGAACATTAGCGGATACCGATTTATTAGTGGTTGAAGGTTTTTTACGCTTTTATCGAAAATATAAACCCGGCGAGAAAGTGCCTTTTCGTTTACTCGCTTCTTTTTCTGGACCAACATTAAAAGAAACGTTTGAAAAGCATTTTCCTTCCTATAATTCGGATGAATTAGTGGAAGATTTTAAAACTTTTAGTCTCCCTCTTTATCAAACCTTTGTGGAAACTTATCCGGGCACTTTTGAAGGACTTCAAGTCTTAAAAGAACACGGCATTCGTATTGCCGTAATTACTTCTAAAATGCGAGATCCTTCCTTAAGAACTTTAAATAATTTAGGCTTAACACCTTATGTTGATCTTCTCATTGCTTGGGATGATGTTATTAAACCAAAACCCGATACCGAAGGAATTGAAAGAGCATTAAAGTTCTTCCATGCCGAAAAAAAGGATACACTATTTGTAGGAGATGGTTTTAACGACTTCTTAGCCGCTAAAAACGCCTCTTTAGATGTGGCAATGGTATCCTGGAATATCCGTGGGAAATTAGCTAATGTCACACCGACTTATTATGTTTCAACTTGGAAAGAACTAGTTGAGGTGATTTTAACGCATGGAGAAAAATAAAAAGAATACAGTTGCTATCATTGGCGCAGGGCCGAGTGGAATTACCGCTTGCATTTATTTAGCAAGAGCGGGTTATTTTGTGGATGTCTTTGAAGAATTAATGCCGGGAGGAAAAGTGAATTTAACGGCAACCGTTGAAAACTATCCTGGTTTTACTTCCATCACGGGACCTGATTTAGCTATGCATTTTTATGAACAAATGCAAGATGATGCTATCAACTACATCAATGATAGAGTTATTTCTATTACACAGCAAGAAAATGAATTTATAGTTCATGTTGAAGATAAAACGTATCATTATCACGCAATCATTATCGCTACAGGAACGAAAGAAAGAAAACTAGAAGTTTTAAAAGCTAGTCAATTTGAAAACCGTGGTATCTCTTATTGTGCAGTCTGTGACGGACCTTTATATAAAAATAAAGATGTCGTCGTTATCGGTGGCGGAAACGCTGCTTTAGAAGAAGCCTTATATTTATCTACTTTCTGTTCTTCCGTTACGTTAATTCATCGTAGAGACACTTTTAGAGCGGATGAAGTTTTACAAAGCAGAGTAAAAAAATCAAATATCATAACCTATATGAATTCTCAAGTTATTGAGTTACTTGGAGAAGAAAAATTAGAAGGCGTTATGATTGAAAATCAAGTCACCAAAGAAAAAATCAAATTAAAAGTGCAAGCTTTATTTCCCTATATTGGACAAGAGGCGAATACAACATTTCTTTCTTCCTTACATATATTAGATGAGAAAGGATATATTGAGGTAGATGCGAATAAAAGAACCAGTATACCTGGCTTATTTGCGGCAGGAGATGTCACTAAAAAAGATTTGAGGCAAATCGTAACCGCCACAAGCGATGGCGCGATTGCCGCCATGAGCGCTATCCAATACATGAAAGAAAATGATTTTTGATGCACATAGTGATGCTTTATTTGGAATCATTCATTATCCAGAAAAGAGTTTATTAGAATCCTGGCCTAAAGAATATTATGGAATATTGAATTATTATTTTAAGGGCACAGAATCCTATGATTCTTTTCTTTTTATTTTAGAAAAAATAAGAGAATTAAAAAAAGACTTACCACCTTTATGCTTATTAGGGATTGAAGGCTTAGGTCCTATGAAAAGTATAGATGATTTAGAAAAATTAAAAAGTGTAGGTATCCGTTCTTTAATGCTTACTTGGAACGATGAAAATAAGTGGGCGACGGGCGCGTTAGGAAATCCTCAACATGGGCTCACGAGTGTAGGAAAAAAACTATTAAAGCGAATGGGAGAGGAAGACTTTATTTTAGATTTATCTCATCTAAACGAAAAGTCGTTTTGGGACGCTATCCCCCTTTTTAAAGGCAAGGTTTTTGCGTCGCATTCAAATTGCTTTTCTTTATCTCAACATGTTCGAAATCTAACCGATGCACAAATACTAGCCATTGCAAAAAGAAGAGGCGTAATTGGTGTTAATGCTTACGCTCCTTTTGTAGGCGGAAAAGAAAATATCGATACGTATATCGATCATTTAGAGCATATCCGTGATTTAGTAGGCATTCAAGTTCCATGTTTTGGCTTTGATTTTGATGATTATTTATCGGATGTTCCTACGACAATAAAAGAAGTAAGATCACATCAAGACATATTTAAAATTATCTTAAGAATGCAAGAAAGAGGATGGTCTAAAGAGGAAATTGACGCGGTTTGCTATAAAAACATTTCGCGCTTTTTAAATCTATGATAAAATAAACAAAAAAGAAGGGAGAGATAAAAATGAATGAACCGACTCTTTCATTTACCCAAGAAATTAAAGAAGAACTTGTATCTCTTCCTAGAGAAGATGAAGAAAAAAGAGCGATTTTATCCGCTTTTTGTGCGATGAATGGGCGTGTTTTAATTCAAAATAAACACACCATTTTAATTTTAGAAAATGAAAATGCAAAAGTAATTAAGTATTTTTATTTGCTCATTCAAGAAAGATATCAAGTGACGCCAAGCATTGCGTATCGTAGAAAAATTCGCTTTGATAAGAAGACTTGTTTTACGTTAAAAATCGAAGAAAAAGCGGATATGATTCTAGAAGATTTAGAAATTTCTTTATGGGATAAACAAGCAGATAAATCCTTTGTAAGAAAAGATAATGTGGTTCGTAATTTTTTAGCCGGCGCGTTTTTAGCTGGTGGCTCTTGTAATGCACCGCAAAGTTCCAATTATCATTTAGAAATGGCTTTTTTAAATGAAGAGATGGCTAAGTATATTTTAAAGCTCCTTGAAAAAATTAAAACCATGCAGTTTAAGGCTAAAATGATTACGAGACGAAATCATTTTGTTGTCTATATTAAAAAATCGGATCAAATCGTTAACTTTATTGCTTATATTGGAGCGTCTAATTCATGTTTGACTTTTGAGGAAGTTCGTGTGGAAAGAGACTTTGTTAATAACGATAATCGTTTACAAATCTGTACTTACGCTAATTATCAAAAGACAACTTCTTCGGCTAAAAAACAATTAGAGGACATTGAGATTATTGATAGAAGTTTAGGTATTAGTAATATTCAAAATGAAAAGATGAAAATTTTATGTTTGTTAAGAAGAGAAAATGAAGATGCTTCTATGCAGGAATTAGCGGATTTATTACAAGAAGAAATCGGAAAGTTTGTTTCTAAATCTTCCATTAATCATTTATTCCGTGCGATTCATGAATTAGCGGAAAAATATCGAGGATCTCAATCATGAACATTCAACAACAATTAGGTATGCGTATTGCTTATTTAAGAAAGCAAAAAAAGTGGACACAGGAGGATTTAGCCTTTTATGCCCAGGTAAATAAAAATTATATTAGTGATTTAGAAAACGGAAGAAGAAATCCATCCGTTGAAATTTTATTTCGCATTGCTCAAGCTTTATCGATTACAATGGAATTTCTCTTTAAAGGAATTCAACCTTTTGAAGAATAAAGCACCTCATCAATTAAGCCATAATCTTTTGCTTCTTCAGCACTTAAAAAATAATCACGATCTGTATCCATGTTAATTTGGCTCAGATCTTTTTTTGTGGCTTTTGCTAGTATTTTATTTAACTTTTCTTTTAAATAGATAAGACGTTTAATGGTGATTTCCATATCACTCACTTGACCTTCGCTTCCACCTAATGGTTGATGAATCATAATTTCGGTATTTTCTAAAGCGTAGCGCTTATCTCCAGACGCTAATAAAAAAGCGGCCATGGAAGCGCAGAGTCCCATACCAATGGTAATAATGGGGTTAGGAACTTTTTTCATAATATCAAATATCGCTAGACCTGCGTGGACCGCGCCACCAGGAGAATGAATGTAAATTGTAATCGGCGTCTTTTCATCTTTGGCACTTAAGTATAATATTTCAGAAACTAACAAAGAAGCCATATCTTGATTAATTTCTCCACATAACATAATAATTCTTTCTTCTAACAACATGGAGAATAAATCCATACTGGTTCTTCCTCCAAATTGCTCTTTGGTAATCATAGGAATTACTGGCATTTTCATCACACCTTTCTAATAAAAGGATAGTCATAAAAAAGTTTTTTTATTCATAAAATAACAATAAGAGTCAGAGTGAAAAAAGTTTTATTGCAAAGAATAAAATAAAAGGATATCCTTATTATAGAAATAGGAGGATTTTCTAATGAAAAACAAAAATCAATTGCTATATTTTTCCTATCTACTTGTCATCGCTATTATGGTTTTTTTCGAAATTATTATTTATCCCATTATGTGCATCAATGAATGGAATGATTTTTTTACGAATTTATTTGGATGCATATTTAATCAACAAATGTTTATTACCCTTGTCGCTATCGGCGTAGGAGCATGTATGCTAAATAAAAAGGCGAGAGCATGGAGCGTTCGTTTCCTCACCGTCTTTATTTCATTTGCCATCTTTGATTTGTTCATTCGTACAGGGGTCATCATGGTACAGTTTTTTACCTATTTAGGCTATAGAAATTCGAGTGAGAAAACTTGGGTTATATTACATTCGGTTTTCTATATCCTTGCCTTAGGACAATTTATCGCAGTTTTAATCATTACCAAACCTTGGGAAAAATATGTTTTGGGTTTCAAATCCATTGATGCAATAGAAACGGAATTAGATTTAGAGCAAGTCAATCAAGAAATTAAAGAATTTGAAAAGTAAAAGAAAAGCATAATGTAAGCGCTTATTTTCAAAGTTTACAATTAGAAAAAATAAAAAGGTCTTCTTTTTGAGACCTTTTCTTTCTTTTATAAAGAAAAAATGCATTAAAAACACTACAAAAATATGAAAAATGTATTATAATATAGAGCGTAAGCAAACTAGAAAAAAAGGAGGACATTAAATATGTCAGTTAAAGTTGCTATTAATGGTTTTGGCCGTATTGGTCGTCTTGCATTTAGACAAATGTTTGGCGCTGATGGCTATGAAGTCGTTGCTATCAACGATCTTACGAGCCCAAAGATGTTGGCTCATTTATTAAAGTACGATTCTGCACAAGGTCGTTATGCCTTAGCAGATAAAGTTACTTGCTCTGAAGAAGGCGCTGAAGAAGGTTGGATTGCCGTCGATGGTAAGAAGATCAGAATCTATGCCGAAAAAGATGCGAGAAACTGCCCATGGGGAGAATTAGACGTCGATGTCGTATTAGAATGTACAGGTTTCTATTGCTCCAAAGAAAAATCCATGGCTCATATCGAAGCCGGTGCAAAGAAAGTAATTATTTCTGCTCCAGCAGGAAAAGATTTAAAGACCATCGTTTATGGTGTTAACGAAGGCACTTTAACCGACGAAGATGTCGTCATCTCTGCTGCTTCTTGTACCACCAACTGCTTAGCCCCAATGGCGAAAGCATTAAATGACTTAGCACCAATTCAATCCGGTATCATGACCACTGTTCATGCTTACACCGGTGACCAAATGGTTTTAGACGGACCACACAGAAAAGGCGATTTACGTAGAGCAAGAGCTGCTGCCGTTAACATCGTTCCTAACTCCACTGGTGCTGCTAAAGCTATCGGCTTAGTCATTCCAGAATTAAACGGAAAATTAATCGGTTCTGCACAACGTGTTCCAGTGCCAACTGGTTCTACCACCATTCTTGTCGCTGTTGTTAAAGCCGACAATTTAACAGTTGCAGACGTTAACGCTGCTATGAAAGCAAAATCTAGCCCATCCTTTGGCTATACAGAAGAACTTCTTGTTTCCTCTGATATCGTCGGAATTACTTATGGTTCCTTATTCGATGCCACCCAAACCATGGTTACCAAAATCAGTGATGGTTTATACCATGTTCAAGTCGTCGCTTGGTACGATAATGAAAATTCCTACACCTGCCAATTCGTTCGTTTAGCAAAAGCTTTTGCTAAGGCCTAGGCGTTTACTAAACTCATTTATAGGCGCCTAGTTTAGGCGCCTATTTTCTTGACCAAAAGGAGAAATATAATTATGAAAAAAGTCAATGAATTAAATGTCGAAGGAAAAGTCGTTTTAGTCCGTTGTGATTTCAATGTCCCATTAAAAGATGGAGCCATTCGCGATGACAACAGAATTCGTGCCGCTCTTCCTACCATTCAAGAACTCATTTCCAAAGGTGCTAAAGTGGTCTTAATGTCTCACTTAGGCAAAGTTGATCACAAAGATCCAGTGAAATGTGAAGAAAACAAAAAGAAAAACAACTTAGCTCCAGTTGCAGTTCGCTTAGGCGAATTATTAAATAAAGATGTTGCTTTCTGTCCAGAAACTCGTGGAGCAGCATTAAAAGAAGCAGTTGAAAAATTAAATAATGGTGATGTTTTATTAGTTCAAAACACCCGTTATGAAAAAGGTGAAACCAAAAATGATCCAGAATTAGCCAAGGAATGGGCTTCTTTAGCCGATGCCTTCGTTATGGATGCTTTCGGTTCCGCTCACCGTGCCCATGCTTCTACCTATGGCGTTCCTGAAATCTTAAAAGCCGAAGGTAAAGAAGTCGCTATCGGTTATTTAGTTGAAAAAGAAGTCAACAACTTAGCTAAAGTCGTTGATTGCCAAGAACGTCCATACATCGCTATCTTAGGTGGATTTAAAGTTTCTGATAAGATTAAAGTTATCGAAAGCTTACTCAAGAAATGCGATAAGATTTTAATTGGTGGCGCTATGGCATATACCTTCTTAAAAGCCTTAGGTTATGAAATCGGTGTTTCTCCATGTGAAATGGATCAACTCGATTATGCCAAACGTTGCTACGAAGAAGCTAACGGACGCATTATGCTTCCAATCGACTTCGTCATTGCTAATTCTTTTGATAACCCAACTGAAATCCTTGTTACCGAAGAACGTAACGTTTTAGATGGCTTTGAAGGTATGGACATTGGTCCAAAGACCATTGCTTTATATTCTGAAGAAATTAGCAAAGCTAAGACCGTTTTCTGGAATGGACCAATGGGTGTTTTTGAAAAAGAACAATTTACCGCAGGTACCATTGCGATTTGTAAAGCATGTGCAGCGATTAAAGATCACGCCTTTACCGTTTGTGGTGGTGGTGACTCCGCAGCCGCTGTTAAACAATTTGGCTATAAAGAAGAATTCTCTCACGTTTCTACCGGTGGCGGTGCTTCCTTAGAAATGATCGAAAATGATGGACATCTTCCAGGTATTGATATTATTCGTTAGGTGCTATTTATGAGAAAAAAATTACTTTTAGGCAATTGGAAGATGAACAAAACAACGCAAGAAGCAAAAGAATTTGCGACACTTTCAATTGAATTAGCTAAATCAGCTAAAAAGAAAAACATTGATATTGGTGTAGCTCCAACTTTCCTAAGTTTAGATGTCGTTCGTAAGAACAATCCTTACTTAATTGTTGCCGCTCAAAACGTCAATGAACATGACTCTGGTGCTTATACTGGAGAAGTATCCGTTCCTATGCTTGAAGAACTTGATATTTCTTGGTGTATCATTGGACACTCAGAAAGAAGAACCTATAACAACGAAACCAGTGAAGCTTGTAACTTAAAAATGCTTCGTTTATTAAAGAGCAATATGGTTCCTGTGTATTGTGTGGGTGAAACCTTAGCACAATATGAAGCAGGAAAAACCAAAGATATTGTTCGTGAACAAATCATTTTAGGTATGAAGGATATTTCGAAAGAAGATGCAACTTCTGTAGTGATTGCTTATGAACCAATTTGGTCCATTGGCACCGGCAAAAATGCTAGCAAAGAAATCGCTGAAGATGTTTGCAAATTCATTCGTGATACCTTACAAGAACTCTATGGTAAAGAAATTGCTGATCAAATCCGTATTCTCTATGGTGGCTCAGTAAAACCTGAAAATATTCACGCATACTTAACGATGCCAGATATCGATGGTGCTTTAGTTGGAGGCGCTTCTTTGAAGCTTGATTCTTTCCAAGCCTTACTTCAAAACATTGAGGACTAGTTATTTAACTAGTTCTTTTTTTACAGTTTCTCAATATGTCTAATATTCTTTACTATGATTTTAGTGCATAATAATGTATAATGTACTCAACAATAAAAGGAGGTTTTATTATGGAAATTGAAGTTAAATCAAAACAAAGTACTTTTACTGGATTAATGGCAAAATCCTTTGCTTGGATGGCGTTAGCGTTATTAATCACAGCGGGGGTCGCTATTGGTGGTAGTTTACTACTTACTTCGGGAGTTATCCCAGCAGACACTTATCTTTACATTTTGATTGGCGCTAGTGTATTACAATTAATCTTATTGTTTGTCATTCAAGGAACTGGTCTTCTTTCAAAAAAGCAGGGTTCTGCTATACTTCCATTTATTTTATATGCAGTTTGTACAGGCTTTTTAATCTCATCCGTTGTGGCATTTACCGAAGCAACCGTGCTTCTATATGCACTAGGCGCAACCGTAATTTGCTTTGGCTCAATGGCTTTAGTAGGTTATTTTAGTAAGGCAAATATGAAAGTTGTCTATCTTATCGCAATGGGATTAGGTATTGGCGCTTTACTTCTTACTTTCTTAAACTGGATATTCGGAGTGAATGATACACTCTATTGGATTATCTCTTACGTCTTCTTTGCTTTTATTCTATTAATTACCAGTTATGATGTATGGCAAATGAAAAGACTATCAGAATCCGGTTATTATGACACAAATTTAGCAGTTTTCTGTGCATTCCAAATCTATTATGATTTCATTATGATTTTCCTTCGTGTGATTCAATTCTTTGGAAGAAATAGAAATTAAGTGCTATTCGTTGTATGATTTAAAAATGAAGTGGTCATACTAAAGACGGTAAGAAGAGATTTCTTCCGTCTTTTATTTTTTTAAAATCAATGTATGACTCTTGAAAGGATTTTGTCATTACGCTATATTATAAATATAGCGATGTCCCAAAGAGAGCATCAAGAAAGGGAAAAAGATTTATGAAAAAAACAATTTTACCACTTTGTGCAGCGCTATTAGTTACTGCGGGGCTTGCGTCTTGTGGTACTACCGAACAAACTTCATCTTCCTCTTCTAAGGATGATGCCAAAAAAACAGTAACTTTATCAGTTTGGGTTCCAACTGAGCAAATAGATTGGGCAAAAGAAAGAATTGAAAAATTCAAAAAAGCCAATGAAAATACCGATTATCGAATTAATGTTTCCGCAGTGAGTGAAGGAAAAGTTTATGAAGAGATAAAAAAAGAACCTACCGGAGCAGCGGATGTATTTTTTTATGCTGGCGATAATTTAGGACCATTGATGGATGGTGGATATTTATATGCATTTAGCGATTCTATTTATCAATCTTTACAAGGTCAAATGAGCGAAGCTACTTTAAATTCTGGCGTAGTGGATGGAAAACTTTATGGTATTTCCTATACACCGAATAGTTATTTTATGTATTACGATAGTTCTAAAGTCACAGCTGAAGAGGCAAAAGACTTAGATAAAGTTTTATCCAAAGGCAAAGTGATTTTTGATATTGATAATGGATATTATCAAACAGCTTTCTGGTATGGTACGGGTGTGCGTTTCTTTGGACCGGATGGAAAAGATCCAACCACCGCGAATTTAAATTCAAGAGAAGGAAAAATTGCGGCAAAAGCGATTCGTAATTATATTATGAATGATAATTTTATCAATGGTGGCGATGATGACATTAAATCTAAATTCACTAAAGATAATAATTCAAAAGTTGTGGCGGCTATCGGTGGTAGTTGGCTTTCTAGCGATTTAATTACTACCTTTGGTAATGATTTAATGGCGACAACTTTACCTACTTTCCACGAAGGCGATAAGCAATATTATTTAACCGCGACAGGTGACTGGAAAAAATGTGGTATTTCTAAATATGTGACCGCTTCAGCCGCTATTGAAGCGCAAAAGTTGGCTCTCTGGTTAACGAATAAAGAAGCTAGTTTAGAAAAATTTGAGGCTTTTAATGAAGCACCAACTTTAACTGAAGTTGCGACTTTACCAGAAGTACAAAATAATATGGTCATTAAAGCATTAATGGAACAAACGAATGGTGAGCATATCGTTCTTCAACCCAGCATTTCGCAAATGTCCAATTGGTGGGATGCAGCAACCGCTTATGCAACCGACATTTTATCGGCCAAAAGTAGTTCTAGTGAATTCACCGACGAACAATGTGAAAAATGGGCCGATGATTTGCAAGATATGCTTTTAACAAAAGTTACGAAATAAAATATAGCAGTCTATTCCTTCTTAGGGGTAGACTTTCTTTTATATAAAGGGAGAAAAGGTGCGTATTCGTTAAAAGGAGGATATTTTTTGATGAATACCACAAAAGAGATTTTTCTAAATGTGATTACGTTAGGCATACGTCCAATATTTTTAACTTCTAAAAGAATGAAAGAAGAAAGAAAAACATTAGGAAAATCATGGGATGAATATTCTTTTATTGAACAGATTCAAATGAGTAAAATGGAACGTGGAGTTCTATTTTTTTCAAAGCTATTAAAAAAGTGTCAAAAAATGATTTTGACGATCTTTTTATTTATTCCTCGTTTATTAAAAAGAATAGGAAAATCGATAAATAAAACAATCAGTGATTTAGCCGATAATTTAAAAAATGGTGATAGAACCACCAAACTTAATTTTTTATTTCTTGGAAGTGCAAATATTGGCCATCAACAAATTGGGCATGGTTTGGTCCTTTTATTTTATCAAGCGCTTTATTTCTTTTATTTGTTTTATCGTTTAACAGGCATTCGTCATCTTGTTGGTTTAGTTACCTTAGGAACGATTCCCACTCACACGGAAAAAGGAGATTGTGAATTCATTGAAGGAATTGGTGAAATATGCTCGGAAGTAACCGTTCCTGGAGATGATTCAAGTAAGTTTTTATTGTATGGGATTCTAGGTGTTTTTTTACTTTTGATTTATATCGTTATCTATATCCATAGCAACCGCAATTCACTTAAATTACAAGAGCAAATAGAAGAAGGAAGAAAGCCACAAACCTTTATAGAAGAATTAAAAGATTATACCAATAGTAAATTTCATCGTTTGATTTTAGCGCTTCCTTTCTTAGGCATATTTTTCTTTACCATTCTTCCATTAGTGGACATGATTTTAATGGCGTTTACGAACTATGATATGGATCATCAAACGCCGGCACATCTTTTTGAATGGACAGGATTTGCTTCTTTTCGAACGCTTTTTCAATCCAAATCATTATCTGGTTTATTTTGGCCCATTTTAGAATGGACCATTGTTTGGGCTGTTTTAGCTACGTTTACGAATTATTTTTTAGGCATCATCGTAGCGCTTCTTATTAATAAAAAGAGCATAAAACTAAAAAAAGTATGGAGAACGGCGCTAATTCTATCGATTGCTATTCCTCAATTTGTTTCCCTTTTAGCGATGAATAAATTTTTAGCTAAAAGCGGATATTTAAATCAACTTTTAGAAACGATGGGTTTTTATGAGTTAAGTTGGGTAAAGAAAATGTTTGGAGAAGGAATTTCTAGACCCGTAATAGGTGGTGGAGGAGGAATTGATTGGTTAAGTACATTAGGAGAGCAATCCGTTACTATTTTTGGAAAAAAGCATAAGATTCTTCTAGCTAAACCAACGATTATTCTAGTAAATTTATGGATTGGTATTCCTTATTCTGTTTTAAGTAATACGGGTATTTTAATGAATATTCCTAATGATTTATATGAATCAGCAAGAATTGATGGTGCTTCGCCTGTTAAACAGTTTTTTAAAATTACTCTGCCTTACATTATTTTTGTTACCGCGCCCGCTACGATAACGCAATTTATTGGAAATATTAATAATTTTAACGTGATTTATTTTTTAACCGGTGGTGGGCCGACTACCGGCACTTTAGCGGCAGGACGTACTGATTTGTTAGTCACATGGTTATATAAATTAACTGTCGAAAAAAACTATTTTAATCTTGCTTCGGTTATTGGTATTTTGACCTTTATTTTCTGCGTAGTGATTGGACTTATTATGTATAAAAATACCAAGAGTATAAAAGATGAGGAGGCGTTTATGTAAGATGAAAAAGAAAAGTAGGAGTATGAAAGCTAAAACGCATCTCATTGATTTCATTATTTATCTTTTATTAATCATTATTTCTGTGGTGTGGGTCATTCCGATTCTATTTACAGTAATGACCGCATTTAGAGCAGAAATGGGAACTTCGACTTCGTTACTACCTAAAAATGGCTTTACTCTTTATAACTTTCTTTATTTATTAGGAATTAAAGACCGCTATACGATTGCTAATGGGAAAGTGGTTATGAATTATAGTATGGAACAATGGCCTTATTTAAGGTGGATAATGAATACTTTCATCGCTTCTATTTTAAGTACGATAATTTCGACGATTTTTGTATTAAGCGTCTCTTATGCAATGTCAAGATTACGTTTTAAAGCACGAAAAAAACTGATGAGCCTTAATTTGATTTTAGGAATGTTTCCCGGCTTTATGGCGTTAGCGGCCATTTATAATATTTTAAAACTCATTAACGCAACCGGTGCAAACTCCACTTATTTTAGTAATTTAATGGGTTTAGTTATCGCTAATAGTGCGAGTGCAGGAATGGGCTTTTATATTGCAAAGGGTTTTTTTGATACCATTCCGAAGTCTATGGATGAAGCGGCTAGAATTGATGGAGCTTCCAATATGAAAATCTTCTTTAAGATAACTTTACCATTATCTAAACCGATTATTGTTTATACGCTTTTAACCTCGTTTATGGGGCCTTGGGTCAGTTATATATTACCAGCTTATATTTGCGGAACGGATCCCAAGCGATGGACGGTGCCATTAGGCGTATATAATATGCAAACAGACTTAGCAGGTACTTCCTATCGGTTTACTTTATTTTTTGCGGGTTCTGTACTAGTTTCAATTCCGATTGTGATCCTATTTTTAATGACACAAAAGTATTATGTTTCTGGCGTCACTGGTGGCGCAGTAAAGGGGTAAAAATATGCCAAAATGGTTAGATGATGCAGTGTTTTATGAAATTTATCCTTCTTCTTTTCTAGATAGTAATAAAGATGGATTTGGCGATATTCAAGGTATTATATCGCGTTTAGATTACCTACAAGAAATCGGCTTTAATGCCATATGGTTAAATCCTGTTTTTTGTTCACCTTTTTTAGATGGTGGTTATGATATTACCGACTTTTTTGATGTGGATCCACGTTTTGGAACCATGAAAGATTTAGAAGAGTTATTATGTCAAGCCCATCAAAGAGGAATGCACTTGATTTTAGATTTAGTGCCAGGGCATGCAAGTGAAAAGCATCCTTTATTTTTAAAAAGCGCAGAACCCACGCGAAATGAATATAGTGATTTATTTGTGTGGAATGATTCACCCTGGGAAAAGCCACAAGGTTGGTGGCAGTTTATTTCTGGTCGTTATGAAAGATACGGAAATTACATGGTGAACTTCTTTTCTCATCAACCCGCTTTTAATTATGGATGGAAGGAAATTCAATATCCTTCTTGGCAAATTCATTATCAAGATCCGCGCGCTTTATTAGCGAGAAACTATTTAAAATCCATCATTCGTTTTTATTTAAAAAAAGGATTTGATGGCTTTCGTGTCGATATGGCCGATTCTTTAATTAAAGGCGATGATGATAAAAGTGCAACCATTGAATTATGGAAAGAGATTCGTTTAGAAATCTTTGATAAAGAGTATAAAGAAGCGGTTTTAATTTCTGAATGGTCGGATCATGAAAAATCTGTACGCGCTGGCTTTCATGGTGATTTCTATTTGGATCATAAAAATAACGGTTATCACCATTTAGTTCGTAATATGAAAAACGATGTGAATTTATCTTTCTTTTCTGGGCATGGTGATATTACGGATTTTTTAAAAGATTATATGCCTCGTTATCTAGCTTGTAAGAAAAGAGACGGACACGTATGTTTGATTTCAGGAAATCATGATACTTGTCGTTTAGCCTACCATAAATATGGCTATACTGAAAATGTATTAAAACTGATTTACGCTTTTATTTTAACGATGCCTGGTGTTCCGTTTATTTATTATGGAGACGAAATAGGTATGGATTACATGGATAATCTCCCTTCTAAAGAAGGTGGATATCAAAGAACGGGAAGTCGAACACCGATGCAATGGAACTTAGAAAGAAATATGGGGTTTTCTAATATAGAAGATTCAACTCAACTTTTTCTTCCTCTTAATGATGAGCATCCCCAAAATGTTGAAGAGCAATTGAAACGTAGTGATTCATTATTGAACACAATAAAATCACTCATTCATTTGCGTTTAAAGCTAAAAGACTTACGTTCTGATGCATTTTCTGTTATTTTTGCAGAACCTTATACGTATCCTTTTATTTATCAAAGAAATCAGTTGATTATCGTAATCAATCCTTCTCATGAAGAAAGAACGGTTGTGGGTGATTATCAAAACTATGTAGCCATTTATCAACTAGGCACTTGCAATCAAGAATGTCATCGTTTAACGATACTTCCTTGGTCATTTGCAATTTTAAAAAAGAAGTAGATTAACAATAAAGTTAGTTTTTTAAAGGAGACGAACATTATATGGCAAAATTAAAACTCAATCACATTTATAAAGTGTATGAAAATGGAGTGAAAGCAGTTAACGATTTTTCTATTGATATTGAGGATAAAGAATTTATCGTGTTCGTTGGACCTTCAGGATGTGGGAAATCCACTACGTTACGAATGATTGCAGGACTAGAAGAAATATCTGCCGGCGATTTATATATTGGAGATACTTTGGTGAATGATATGGAACCTAAAGACCGCGATATCGCTATGGTTTTCCAAAATTATGCTTTATATCCGCATATGTCCGTTTATGAAAATATGGCTTTTGGATTACGAAATCGTAAAGTACCCAATGATGTGATTAAAGAACGTGTAATTGAAGCGGCAAGAATATTAGATATTGAAGATTATTTAGACCGAAAACCGAAAGAAATGTCAGGTGGACAAAGGCAGCGCGTCGCTTTAGGAAGAGCTATCGTTCGTCAACCTAAAGTGTTTTTATTAGACGAACCTTTAAGTAATTTAGACGCCAAGTTAAGAGCGGCTATGCGTACAGAAATTACGAAACTTCATAAGAAATTACAAACAACTTTTATTTATGTAACGCATGATCAAGTAGAAGCGATGACCATGGGAACGCGTATCGTTGTCATGCGTAAAGGATTTGTGCAGCAAATAGATACGCCGACAAATTTATATCAAGCGCCAATTAACAAATTTGTCGCAGGTTTTATTGGTACGCCCCAAATGAACTTTTTTCGTACCTCCCTTTTAAAAGAAGAGGATTCTGTGCATATGATTTTAGCCAATATACAGCATATTTTTATTCCTCTACATGCGATTGCAAAAGTTGAACGGAAAGTTTTAGATGGAAAAACACCTTTAATTTTTGGTATTCATCCAGAAGATTTGCATTTAGAAGGAACAAATGAAAATTTAAAAATCAGGGTACTAATTACCGATGTTGAAGAATTAGGATCGGAAACATTAATTTATGGTGAGCTCATAGGAACCGCCCATGATGAAAATCAAAAAGCAGAAGATGCAATCATTATTAAAGCTTCTTCGAAAGGGCATTATGAGATTGGAACAGAAATAGAAGCTTATATGGACGAAACAAGAATTCATCTTTTTGACGCTGAAACCGAAATGACGGTTTTACCAGCAATTCCTAAGATGTCCTACGTAAGGGCATCTATTAGTGAAAACAAAATGAAAATAGAAGGTCAAACCATCGATTTACCTTCAGCTATTCTAGAAAAAGTCAATCAAGAAAAAGAAGTAATGGTTGGAATTGAAAAACAAGCATTAGTGCCTGGCACTACTTTTCATTTTAAAGTTTTATTAGATGAAAAAATCTTAGGTAAACGATTATTACATTTAAAAGGAAAAAAAGACATTTTATTTGTAGAAGTGAATGATGATGAAAAAGTTGGAGAAGTTTTTGATTGCGATTTAGATATGTCAAAAATTGAAATTCAAAAAGAAAACCAAACGCTTTTAGATCCTGTTTGCTTTCAAGATAGTTTGACGGGAAAAATTATAAAGATAAAAGAAAAGTACGAAATGGGAAAGAAGAAAACGAATTTCTATTTTACTTTCAATAATTATCATATACAAATTCCATTAGAAATGATTGCAAAATTAACGACTGCATTAAATAGAAAGATTTATCAACATGCTTTACGCTTTGAATTTGATATTCATCATCTTCAAATCGCTGAGGAAGGAATTTTAGGCTATATCGAGAAATTAAATGACTATGGAACGATTTGTATTGCTCAAGTTCGTTTAGAAGGAAAAGAGAAGTTGATGAGTGTTATTGTTGATCGAAATATAAAAGAAAAAGAAATTCATCTTCTTATTCAGCCAGAGCGATGTTCCATTTATGACGCTACAAACAATGTTCGAATAATTTAATTCATAATGAAAAACCTTTTTACGGATATCATTGGTATTTGTAAAGAGGTTTTTGCCTATATTATATATAAGGAAAAAAGAAGGCTTGAAACAAAGAAATAAAAATATGGAAAAAAGTGAAAAAAACAGTTGCATTTTTGTTTACAAAGTGTTTTAATATTCCTTGCGCGGAATAAAAACCGCAGTCGTATAAAGAGCCTAAAATAAAGCCTCTATAAATGAATTAAAAAATATCTTAAAAAGATATTAAAAAACATTTGACAGATGCCTATTGTGGTGCTATTATATACGAGCGTGCAATCGAAAAGAACGTCGAAAAGCGACGAACTTG
>ERZ808275.154-NODE-154-length-40180-cov-7.011016_pt1 | contig 40180 bp, 28 predicted proteins | sample MGYA00520894_ERZ808275 | MGnify/ENA primary metagenome ERZ808275 (study PRJEB31516, sample SAMN03275598) | gut metagenome | biome: mammalia-associated habitat; material: feces | host: Papio cynocephalus | place: Kenya | collected 2012-08-03 ... | reverse complement strand
AATGAGATGCTTTTTTTGTTGAATAATTTTGTCTCACATCATTTGATATTAAACAGTAATATTTTTTCTAAATTTAAGGTTAATAGAATAATTATTTTTGTAGTATATACTTTATCATAATAATATTTAATAAATTATAATTGTAGAAAAAACCTTGAATATATGATATAAATTAGTTGTTTATGAATCTTAAAAATAAAGTAGAAAAGGAATATTTTATGAATGCTTTAGTTATATATGGTAGTCAATATGGAACAACTAAGCGATATGCTGAAAAATTTGGTGAAATGATGCATTTTAAGGCAGAAAATTATGAGGACATTAAAACCTTAGATGATTATGATGAGATAATTTATTTTGGTGCTTTATATGCTGGTGGAGTAAAAGGATTAAAAAATATTATTAAAAAGGTATCTAAAGACACCAAACTTATTCTTGTAACTGTAGGGCTTGCAGACGTAAGTGATAAAGAAAATATAAATAAAATTAGAGAATCTTTTAAAAAACAAGTTCCAGAATATTTATTAAAAAATTCATCTATTTTCCATTTAAGAGGTGGTATAGATTATTCTAAATTAAATTTTAAACATAAAACGATGATGAGAATGTTATATCATTTTCTTAAAAAGAAACCAGTTGAAAACCTGAGTCAAGAAGATAAAGGATTTATTGAAACCTATAATAAAACAGTTGATTTTGTCGATTTTAATTCATTAAAACAAATTGCTGATGCTATTAATAAATAGATATAATTTTTAAAACTTTTTTATTATTTAGTAATGAATTTTAAAGAAATAAATAACATAACTAAAAAAAGGATTTAGATGACTCTAAATCCTTTTTAAATTATTGAGTTTTATATATAAATTATTTATCTTCTTTATTTTCTAAAGCTTTGGTGTCTTCTTCTTTTGTTTCTACAGGAAATTCTTTATTTAACTCTAAAGTTGTGAAATCTTTTTTCTTTACTACTAAATTAACAAGTAAAACGGCATAAGTTACATAAATAACAATACGTGTTAAACCAATGTTACCTATTGAATTTACTGTGCCATCATAATTGAAAATAAGATCTATAAATGAAAATAAAATAAAGATTAAGGCTAAAGTTTTGGTGATTTTATCATTTACGACTTTATTGGCTACTTTTTCGACAATATAGACAACCATAAATAATAAAGATTCAATTAAAGTGAAAATAATAATAAACCAAGCATTTAATTCGATATAATCAGACATATGATTAATATTAATTACTACTATTAAAAATAACATTAATGGAACTAAAACGACAGCAAAGATTTCTAATACTTTATTAGCTACTGGTTTCATTTTATCTTTAAAAATAAGAGTTATAAAGCCATAAACAAGATAATATAAACCTGCTAAAGAACAAAAGATACCTAAAAGAAGGTTAACACCATCAGCTTTTAAATAATTAACATAAATTAAAAATAAAAATGTACCTAAAATTATTGATAAAGCTGAATTTAAAAGACTACAATTTTTTTTCATAAATTTTTCTCCTTGTATTCATTATAATATTTTTCTTTTTTAAAAACACTATTTTTAAGGTAATTGAAATGAAATTTAATGCGATTGTATCGGGATTATTTAGTTTAAATTGTAAAGAAATTATAAAGATTTTTGTAAGTCTAAGAAAATGATCTATTTTTATTTTAGGAACAATATAAGTTTTAAGTAAAATATATCTTCATAAAAGTTAATTATTATTAAAGTTCATTTTTATTGGAAAAGTGTATTTTTTGACCGTGGAAAATATAGGAAAAGTGTAATTTTTAGTATTAAATTTTATAGGAAAAGTGTAATATATATAAAGAATGGAGAGATAAATGTATCATGTTGCATCGAAAAATTGAAAAAACTATTAAAGATTATTTACAAAATGGATCTAATAAAATTATGATCGTCGATGGTGCAAGACAAGTTGGTAAATCATATATTATTAGATATGTTGCTAGTGAATTACTAAAGGATAAATTCACAAATTACATTGAGATAAATTTTGTTGAAGATAGTCTTGGTAATAAGTTATTTGAAAATGTTAATAATAAAGAAGATTTTTATTTACAATTAAGTATGGTGGCTGGTGAAAAAATGAAAAATAAGGATAATACGCTTATTTTTATTGATGAAATTCAACAATATCCACAATTTTTATCTATGTTAAAATTCTTAAAACAAGATGATAAATTTACTTATATTTGCAGTGGCTCGTTGCTTGGGGTAACACTTATAAAAACACCTTCTATTCCTATTGGAAGTATTGATGTTATTCATATGTTTCCACTAGATTTTGAAGAATTCTTACTTGCAAATAACTTTAATGATTACGCAATTAACTCTTTGAAAAATAAGTTTGAGGGACTTGAAAGTTTAGAAGAAGCTACACATGCCAAGGTTTTAGATTTATTTAAAAAGTATTTATTAATTGGTGGATTGCCAGATGCTGTAAATTGTTTTATCAATAAAATGAATATTGTTGAAGTTCGTAAAATTCAATCGGATATTTATGATTATTATGGAGATGATGCAAGTAAGTACGACAAAGAACATAAATTAAAAATTAAGCGTATTTATGATTTAATACCTTCTAGTTTAGAAAATAAAAAGAAGAGAATTGTCCTTCAAAATATTGAAAATATTAAGGGTAAAAGATTTTCAAGTTATCAAGATGAGTTTGATTATTTAATTAATTCTGGTATTGCCTTAGAAGTTAAAGCATTATCTACCCTAGTATTTCCACTTATTGAGTCTAGTAGTAAAAACTTATTAAAATTATACCTTAATGATGTTGGACTCTTAACTAACATTTTATACAAAAATAATATTAAAGCCGTTCTTGATGATGAAAGAAGTATTAATCTAGGAACTGTTTATGAATCAGTTGTCGCAAGTGAATTAAAAGCACATGGATACAAACTTTTTTATTATGATAATAAAGCGAATGGTGAAGTTGATTTTTTAATAGATGATTATAATAATCTTTCAGTTGTTCCACTTGAAATTAAGTCGGGCAAAGATTATACAATTCATAGTGCAATAAAGAAATTTTTATGTAATAAAGATTATAATGTAAAAAAAGGTTATGTATTGTCTAATGAACGCAAAATCTTTGAAAAAGATAATATTATTTATTTACCAATTTATATGATTATGTTTTTTGATTGTAATATATAAAATTAAAATTAAACATCATTTAATATTTAAACGTTTGCGTGAATTTTAAAATAAATTGTGAATTTTTAAACTAAATTCAGTTTTTTAAATCAATCTCAAGATCTTGAAATTAAGTCTTAAAAAGTATATTCTGATTTTATGCTAAATGATACTTATAAAGAAATTCTTTCGGCTATAAATCAAGCTTTTATAGATAGTAATAATGAAAGCTATTCTTCAATGATACCTTCATTAATTTATAATGATGATGAACAAAAACAAAAAGTTATTACTGCTTTAAAAAATGAATTATTTAATGCAGATGAATTTTTCTTTTCAGTTGCTTTTATAACTAAAGGTGGTTTACAACTTTTTAAAGAAGTATTTAAAGAATTAAAAGAAAAGGGTATAAAAGGTAAAATTTTAACATCTGATTACCTTTATTTTACTGAACCAAGTGCTCTTAAAGATTTAAGAGATAATTTTAATAATATAGAAGTTAAGATGTATAAATCTTACATTAATGAAGGATTTCATACTAAAGGATATCTAATAAAACAAAAAGATGTTTTTAAGTTATTTATTGGTTCTTCAAATATTACTGATAAAGCTTTAACTATAAATAAAGAGTGGAATACTAAACTTGTATCAACTAAAGATGGAGAACTAATTAAACAAGTCAAAGAACAGTTTTTTAAGTTATGGAATAAATCAACGCCTCTTGATGAATATTTAGATGATTACGAAAAACTTTATAATAAAAATAAAGAAAAAACTAAAAAATTTAGTGAAGAAGAGATTGATGATAATATAGTTGAACCAAACAAGATGCAATTAAATTTTATTAATTGCTTAGAATTATCGATAAAAAATAAATATAAAAGAGGTCTTTTGATTTCGGCGACCGGCACTGGTAAAACCTATGCTTGCTTTTTTGGTTTAAGAAATTGTGGCGCTAAAAGAATATTATTTATAGCTCATCGAACTGAATTATTATTACAAGCTTATAAAAGTTTTAAAAAGATTTTTCCTGCAAACTTTAAATGTTTTTATTATTCTGGCGAAAGTAAAGCTTTCAAAAATTTAAATATCCCTGAATATAATCCAAAAGATATTGTCGATAATAGTATTGTATTTGCAACTTCTGAACTTTTAGGAAAAGACGCTAAATTAAATGAAATTAATAAGTTTTCATTTGACTTTATAGTTATTGATGAAGTTCATAAAGCCGGTTCAAAAACTTATCAAAAAATTCTTGATCACTTCAATAATAACCCTAAATTTATTTTAGGTATGACAGCCACACCTGAAAGAACTGATGATCCAACAAAAATTTATGAAATGTTTGATCATAATGTCATTTTTGAAATTAGATTAAATGACGCTTTAGATGACGATTTACTTTGTCCATTCCATTATTATGGAATTACTGATTTAAAAGGTATAAATGATGAGACATATAAATTAAAAGATTTTAAATTATTATTTAGTAAAGAAAGAGTTGATTACATTGTTGAACAATGTAAATTTTATGGCTTTAGTGGCGATAGATTACGTGGTTTAATTTTTTGTTCGACAATTGATGAAACAAAAGAACTATCTAAAGAACTTAATAATAGAGGCTATAAAACAATTAGTTTATGTGCACAAAATACTGTTTCTGAAAGAGAAGAAGGTATTAAAAAATTAAAAGAAACTGATATTAGTAAAGATTATTTAGATTATATTTTAACTGTTGATTTATTTAATGAAGGTATTGATATTCCTGAAATTAATCAAATAGTTATGTTAAGACCTACTAAATCATCAATTATTTTTATTCAACAACTTGGTAGAGGCTTAAGAAAGTGGCAATTTAAAGATTTTGTTGTAATTTTAGATTTTATTGGTAATTATGATAATAATTTTATGATTCCTTTGGCTTTTGAACAAACAACTGATAAAGATAATTGTAAAATGCTTGTAACTTCTAATTTTCTTCCAGGAATTTCAACTATTGAATTTGATAGGATTGCGCGTGAAAAGATATTTAGTTCGATTGAAAAAGCAAAATTTAGTTCTATTAAGATATTGGTTGATAATTTTTTATCATTATATGGTGAGTTAGGTAGAGTTCCTACTTATAGTGATTTTTTAAATAAAACTACTTTTGATTCTTATCGTTTCTTTAAGTATGGTAATAAATATCATTCTTATTATGAATTTTTGTGCAAAATAAAAAATAAGATAAAAGATAGCGATAAAAAGACAATTCCTCTTTTTAATGACTATTGTGTAGAGGCTTTACTAGGTCTATCAGTTGAACTTGGAAAAGGAATAAGAGTTGAAGAAGCTTTATTACTAAAAATCTTAATTAACGCAGGAACCTATAGTGATTTTGAAAAAGAATTATTTAGTGAATATGGAATTAAAGCAACTCCAATCATGAAAAAGACAATGATTAGTATTTTAACTGCTGAGTCATATCAAAATCGTTATCCTTCATTTATTGATAAAGTTAATATGTTGCTTGATAATGATTTTAAAAATTCTTTAGACAAATATCCTGATTTTAAAAAATATGTTATGGATTTAATTAATTTTTCTTTAAAACGTAACGAAATAAAATATACTCCAAGATATAAAAATACTGAGTTTAGGTTATTTGAAAAATATACTAGAAATGATGTATGTCAAATTTTAAATTATGGTAAGCTCATTGGCAGCACTTTATATGGGTATCAATATAATGAATTAACAAATACTTTCCCAATATTTGTTAATTATGATAAAGATCCAACTATATCTGAGGCTACTAAGTATGACGATAGATTTTTAAATATTGATACTTTCTTTTGGAACAGTAGGCATAATGTTCACTTAAAAGATAAATTAATGCAAATTTTATATAATCACGATAAGAATGGTGTGAAAGTTTATTTATTTGTTAGAAAAAGTTCAGTTTCTACTACTGATAAAAATCTAAAAGATAGTGATAATGATTCATCGCATTATTTTTTAGGTGAAGTAATTCCATTAATTGATACAATGCATGAATTTAAACGTAATGGTATTAGTTATGTTCAAGTGTGTTTTAAACTTAAAGTTCCTTTAAGACAAGATATATATGATTATTTAACTTCAAAAGTATAGGTTATTAATATGAAAAAAGTTATAAATGTTGTAGCAGCAGTGATCAAAAAAGATAAATTAATTTTTGTTTCACAAAGAGGATATGGTGAATTTAAAGATGGTTGGGAATTTCCTGGTGGAAAAGTAAATGATGGTGAAACTGAGGAAAAAGCCCTAAAACGTGAAATAAAAGAAGAATTAGATGCGGATATAGAAATTGATAAATTTATATGTAGTGTTGAGTATGAATATCCTAATTTCTTTTTAAATATGAAAGTATATCTCACGCACCTTAATAAACCTCATTTAGAACTTTTAGAACATGAAGCTTCTAAGTGGATTAATAAAGATGAGCTTAATGAAATTCCTTTTCTTCCAGCTGATAAGTTGTGTCTTAATAAAATAAAAGAAGCGATAAAAGATTAAACTTTTATCGCCTTTTTTAAATTAATCTAAATCAAGTAGTTTTGCTTGATTAACACGTGTCATATATTTTATTTCTTCTTTAGAAATTCCATTATTTAATAAATAAGTAATATATTTATCAAGCATTACTTCCCATGGATCATTTTTATAATATCCTGAATCAGTTGCAATCATAATATGCTTATAACCAATAGCTTTTATAGCCTCTAAATCAGTTTTCATATTATCAACCCAATGACCATCTTTTAATGGTTGAATATATACTTTTTCAAGTAAAACATTATATTTTTCTACTAAATATTTTTGTTCTTCAATTGATTCGTTTACAATCCAATATTCTGGGTGAGTTATAACAATTTTTTTAACATTATGCTCTCTAGCTTTTTCTACTACTTTTAAAGTTTCTTCATAACTTATGTGTCCTGTAGCTAATATAGCATTATATTTAGCGATTAAATCAAATATTTCAATAAGTTCTTCTTTAACTTCACCTTTATCATTGAGAGGAGAAATACCACCTATTTTTCCTCTTTTTATATATTCATTACGAGCATCAATTGTAGGTAACCAAACAATTTTAGCACCTAACTTTAAAGCATATTCAACAGCTTTAGGATTAAGTCCACCTACTTCATAATTTAAAACAATTCCACCAAATATAGTTAAATTATTTTTATATTTATCTTTGTTATATAAATTAGATAAACAAGCTCTTTCAACAGTTGAACCATGATGAGACTTAATAACTATTGCTCTAGCGTTAATTCTATTTGCCGCATCAACAAGTTCAAAATCATTATAATTTCTTTTTGTTAAATCTGGTTCTGTATGAATATGCATATCGATAATTCTATTTAATAAATCATTCATAGATAAAACCTCCCAATTTTCATAATCATTATATCTTTTAGATTATAAAAATAAATCTAAAAATATATTAAAAAATGATTAAAAATATATTAAATAACATAATTTTTGTATATATTTTATGCATTTTATATTAACATTTGTTATCATGTTTCTTATAATTTAGAAACTGAGGGGGGATGTATAGATGAAGAAAAATAAATTAACTAAATTTTTATTTATTTTAGCCTTTCTTTTACCAATTTATTCTTGTAATACAACTAATAAAGAACCTATTAAAGATAATACTGATCTTTCTGATAATGAAAAACCTGAAAGAAGTGATAAAACTCAATTTTATTTAAAAAATAATTTTGACAATGTTTATCGAGGAATGATGCTTAATTTAAATGATTATATTGAGGTTATTCCTGGAAAAAACGAAAGTGATAGTGCTACAACTTTTGTAGCTAAAATCTTAAATGGTGAAGAAACGAAAAGTGTTGCTTATTTTTTCACTGATTCTACAAAACAAAATAAATTAGTATTGACCTCTCCTGGCGTTGTTTATCTACAAGTTAGTGCAAATAATGAATCAATTGTTTATGAAATTAATGTAAAAGAATCAAAAACATTTGATTCTTTTAAAAGTACCCTTAATAAAACTGAGTCAAATTATGAATTTGAGAGAATGAAATTAAATCAAGATACTAATAATCGAGATGTTTTATTAAAAGGTTATAGAGGCAATAATTATTTTTATAACGAAACTAATAAGATTGGTTTCCTTTTATCAACTAAAGATGATAATGTTTATAACTTTAATTTAGATTCTATAAATAGTGATATTGATATCATTCTTCCTCCAGCTGGAAAAAAGAATGATTTTTTAAGTAGAGCAGTTAATTTATCTAAATTTAGTGATTCTTCTTATTGGGGTTATACAACTAATTTATCAAGAAATACTGCTTATTCAAGATATACATATATGTTTAGTGGTACAAGCGAGGAACTTGATCAATTTTTCTTTTCACTATATTACATTAATGGAGTATTTACTGTTAATGGAACTTATTATTATCCAGCAACTGTATATTCTTATGAAAAAAATAATGAACTTTATTTTTTACCTGTCTTAATGAATTCTAGTGGAACAAGTATAGGATATCTTCCAGAAGTTAGAGTTTATAATATTGGTGGTAGTAAAGTTCCAACCCTTGATAAATATATTGATGAAATGAAAGCCCCAGTTAAACCAGATACTTCTAAATTAATTTCTGCTTTAAATTACATAAATAATAAATTTGATTATACCGTTTCAGCTAATTCGAAAGTTTATGATAGTAAAGGAAAAGTAGTTAGTAAGATGAATCCTTATTATTCAAAATATTTTGAAGATTTTGGTTATTACCCTGAAACCTATATAACAAAAGATGCTTTTTGGGACAATAATTTTCATGGATCATGGGTTAGTGGAACTATAATTCCTGGTGGATTATTCACGGAAAATAAGAAAACATATCACTATTATGAAGTGGATGGAAAATATAAAAATGTTGGTGAATACATTATGGCTGGCTCAACAAGTTCTTCAGCTTATTGGTATGGATATCAACATATTGCAAGATTTGTGATGGCTTATGCTTATGGTAAAACGGATATTGAAAATGGTTATCCTGAAGTTGATTTAAATAACTACACTTATAAATACTTAGGTAGTTCTGAGGCTGGTGCAAAATTAATAGCAAATACTATTTCTTTTGGTTATTTTAATCCTTTACTTACAAACGATAAGACCTTAGTTAGATTAATTCAAAGCCAATACGCAAGTGTAACTTTTAATATTGATTATGATGATAATGGTTTAGTTATTGCTTTACATGCTAATCTTGAAATTACTTATCCAAAAACTCTTCTTCCAATAGATCAAAATTATACTTGGAAATTAGCTGTTACAGTAGATGATATTGGATCTACAAATTCAAAATTAGAGACGATTTTGAATTCAATAGTTGAATAAGAAAGGAGAATAAATCATGTTAAAGAAAAAAATTATATTATTTTGTCTTTTATCTTTATTAGGTTTAACTGGTTGTAATAGTAACGAAAACCCAACTAACGAAAAGTTGCCTATAGATTCTTCTTTAAAAGTTCGACATTTCGAAGTCAAAAATTTTGAAGGGCTTATGCAAGGAGAGATTATTAATCTTAGTGATTATGTTGAAGTCGTTCCTAGCATTTATGAAACGAATAATAGTGGAAGTGATTTAGATTTTGATTATGAAATTTTGTCTCCTGAAGATGAAGAACCATTAGTTGAAAGTTATACGCCTTCTAATTCGTTACCTTCTTTAAAGAAAAGTAAATATCTAGCGTTAAATAGACCTGGTCAAGCTGTTATAAAACTTACAAGTGAAGGCAGTTATAAAGTTATGACTTTTAATATTGCGGCCAATCCTTCTTATGAAAAATTAGTTAATTATTTTGAAAATAATTCTTTTACTAATTATACAATTGCTAAAGGATTTGAGTTAAGTGCTAGTGGAGAAGCTGTATCAATAAAACCAAATAATACATTTTATAAAGGTGAAAATTTTATGTTTGATGCTACTTTGCATCAAGGCTTATCGGCAAATAAAGATGGAAATATTTATTATTTCTTTGCTAATTCATTAGATTCTGAATTTAAATTTTTACCTTATGGAAAAGATGAAGACAAAATTGAAAAGAAAAATCGTTTTAATGCAAGTTATCCTTCTTTATCTCTTCTTTTTAATTCAAAAAGTCTTACTTATAATCCATTAATCGAAAGATTATATGGTGAGGATTATAAATTTGTATTAGGGTATTCAACTCAAAATTCAAAATTATTTGATTCAGCCTTAAGAAATTTAGGACTTACAAGAACAAGGAGTATGAATAATGAAACTGTATTTACTTATTTTATTGTTCCAGTTTTAAAAAATGATTCTATTTCTTTTTATACAATAAGTATGGGAGCTACTTCATATAAAAGATATTTTGAAGGTCCTTATAAATTAATTGATGTTGGTACTACTAGTAATAAAAAGTTAGATGAATTCTATAATAGTAAAGGTTATACGTATTTAACAAATAGCGAATTAGTAAACTTTACTTCAATTAATTCATTTACTGCCTCTGGAAAAGCTTTATTAAAAGATATGAATGGCAATGAAGTTAAAGAAATCCCTGATATATTCCAAAATGAAATTACATTAGGAGAGACATTAACAAAAGTTACGAATAATGCTTTTGAATCAAATCAAGCTCAATATATTGATGATAGTTTAGGTTTATCACACGTTATCTTTAAAAATAATGATAATCATATAAGTTATTATGATGCTTCAAAAACTACACCAATATTAAAAGGTACATATGGAAAAGGGAATGATTGGAAGGAAGATTCAAATATTGGGGTTTATTCAACTATATTTGATTCTACTACCCTCTTTACAAGTGCTAATTATTTAAAGCTTGATGAGGATAAATATAGAGTAGCTACTTATAAAGATGATTTTGGTTACTACCCAATTGAATATTTAATGGGTGGGTTAAATGGTGCTAGAAATATTACTAATGATAGTTTGTTTTATTATTATAGTGTATATTCCTACTTAGATCTTAATATATCCTCAAACTGGAAGGATGATGGATTTAGTGGTGAAATACACGAATATGTTATAGCTGATGAAATTTATTATGAATATGTCTTCTCATTTGAGATTAAAGACATTAATAATACGATGATTAATATTTAAGAAAGGAATTAATGTATTATGAAAAAATCTTGTAAATTATTGATGTTAGTTGCTTTATTAGGTGTTTCTGGTTTAACTGGTTGTGAGCCAAAAGATGATACTCCAGTTGTTGAACCAATTACTAAAAAGATCTTTGAAGTTAGTAAAGAACCAAAAGATAAGACTTTTATTCAAGGTGATTTATTTTCACTTGAAGGTTTTACATTTGTAAAATACACCGAAACCGATGGTAAAAAGAGTAGTCCTATAGAAGTATCATCATCTGAATATACTTCTTCAATTGCTGTAGGTGATCCTTTAAATGTTGTTACAGATGATTTAAAAGTTACTTTAACAATGGTAGAAGAAGGGTATAACAGTTTAACTTTAGACTTTGTTGTTAAAGCTCCTACCACATATGCGGTTACTTTTAAAAATGAAGATGGAACTGTTTATGAAGCAACTTCATTTAAAGAAAATGAACAATTAGTTTATGAAGGAGAAACCCCTAGTAAAGCTCCATCTGATAATGGAGAATATTATACTTTTGATTATTGGTATGTTGAGGGTGATGAAGCTAAAAGACCTGTTGATCTTTCTACATATAAATTAAAAGCCGATACAACATTTGTTGCGCATTTTAGTGTAAGTACCTCAGTTTTTAGTGAAAACGGGTTAAAATACATGATTAATAATGGAGGTAAGAGTCTTACAGTTATTGGTCTTGCTGATAAAAATTATGATACTGAAATTATAATTCCTGATGTAGCTTCAGATAATCTTCCAGTTACTGCAATTGGTAGAGAAGCATTTTTCTACAATACAAATATAACTACTGTTACTATTGGTAGTAATGTCGTTGAAATTGCTGTTAGCGCATTTGAAGAAACTAGTTATTTAAGTACTATTAAATTTAGCGAAAACTCAAAAATTGAAAGAATTTCTGATTACGCCTTTAAAAATAGTGGGCTTAATGAATTTAGCGCCCCTAAATCCCTTAAGTATATTGGAAAAGATGTGTTTACCTCTAACTATAGTTTAACTACATTAACTTTAAATGAAGGTCTTTTAAGTATTGGTGATGAAGCTTTCTATGGTACTGCAATTACTTCATTTAAATTACCAACTAGTGTTGTTAATTTAGGAACTGGTATTTTAGTTGGTACTGATTCTCTTGCATCTCTTGACTTAGGACTTTCTAATTTAGATTTTAATTATGTAAGTTTATTTGGAACAGATGAAGCTCAAGCATTAACTACTTATATTGTTTCTAGTGATAATACCAAATATACTGTAGAAAATGGTGTTTTATATAGTAAAGATAAGAAAATTTTATATAGTGTTCCAAGTAAAGCCTATCTTGATAATAATGAAGAAGAAAAATTAAAAGAGTTTGTAATTAGTGATTCTGTTGAGACGTTAGCTGATTATGCTTTCTTCTATGATCAAGGATATTCAAAAGTTACTTTTGGTGCTAACTTAAAGAAAGTTGGAAAATATGTATTCTCTAACGCTGTTAAAATTCAATCATTTGTCTTTAATAATAAACTTGAAGTAATCGATGATTATGGTTTTAGTGGCTTAAGATATGGTTTAAGTGAACAAAAAGAGATTGTTCTTCCTGATAGTGTAAAATCTGTTGGTGATTATGCTTTCCAAAATGCTAAAAACTTAACTTCCTTTACATTTGGTGCAGGTATTGAAAAAATTGGTCAAAACGTTTTTGATGGCTGTTCAAATTTAAATGATAATATCCATTTCTCCGAAAACGGAAATATTAAAAAGGATAGCGATGGTGCAGTATATAATAAAGATAAGACTGAAGTATTCTTCTATTTTAGAGATGATTCTTTAACTTCATATGTACTTCCAAGTACCGTAACAACTGTTAATGCCTCAGTTTTTTCTAACGCAAGTAATTTAACTGAATTTACTGTTTCAGAAAATAGTGCTTTAAAAACAATAGGTAATAGCGCATTCTCAGGAATTAGTAACGTTTCTTCAAGCATTAAACTTCCTGAAACTTTAACTTATATTGGTGATGAGGCTTTCTATGGTGCGTATAGCCTTTTAGGAATTAACGTTCCATCAAAGCTTGAATATCTTGGCAACGATGCATTTAATGGCTTAACATCGGCTAACTTTGGTGAAGAAGTTGTCTTACCTGAAACACTTAAGTATGTTGGAAGTAATGCTTTTGCTGGAGATGAATTAATCAGCAAGGTTACTATTAATAATGATAGTGTTAGTGAAGGTGAATTTAGTGACGTAACTGGTCTTACATCAGTTACTTTAAATTCTAAAATCACTTCTATTGCTAATGATGCATTTACTGGTGCTTCTTCGCTTAGTACACTTAATTTAAATGGTGCATCAATAACAAGCGTTGGTGAAAGTGCTTTTGAAGACGCTCCACTTACTAGTTTTGATTTTACTAAGTTAACTAGTATTGGTGATGATGCTTTTAATGGAAATCATTTTAGTGAAGTTGTTTTACCAGAAACTTTAGTTAGTTTAGGAAGTGGTGCTTTATCTAATTCATCAACTTTAAGTAAAGTAACGATTAATGCATCTTTAACCTTTATTCCTGATAGCTTATTTGAAGATGATGAAGCTCTTAGTGAAGTGAATATTCCAACTACGGTTACAGAAATTGGCGAATCCTCATTTACTGGAACAAAATTAACATCTGTCACTCTTCCTGAAGGATTAACTAAAATTGGTAGAAATGCTTTTAAAAATTGTTCAAGTCTTACAAGTATTAATATTCCTTCATCATTAAATAATGTTGGGAGCGATGCATTTAGTGGAACAGCTTTAACTGGAACCCTTGTACTTTCTGAAACACTTACAACTATGAATGGTGCTTGGTTTAAAGGCACAGGATATACTTCTCTTGTTGTTAATGGTAAGTTTGATGTTAGTAGAAGTCGAACTCCTTTCAAACAAATGGAAGAACTTCAAACCATTGAATTTAAAAATGGAATAATGGCTAATGAAGATGATTCAACAACTTTTGAAACTGGTTCTTTTGAAGGTGATAAAGCTTTAACTTCAATAAATTGGGGTGGAACAGTAATTAATTCGATTTCGCAAAGTGCTTTCAAAAATTGTGAAAGTATTACTTATGAAGGATTAGGTTTTGATACTTCAAAAGTTACATCTATTGATTATTATGCTTTCCAAAATGCTAAGAAATTGACTCAATTTACCTTCTCTACTGATGCTTCATTTACAGAAATTTATGATAAGGCATTCGATGGTTCTGGATTAACTTCAGTTTACCTTCCAGAAAATATTGCTACAGTTGGTGGAGATGCCTTCTCGAATTGTGAAAATTTAACAAGTTTAACAATCATGAATCCTGAGATTGATCTTTATACATATGATGAAGATTGGTGTTACACATTTGAAAATTGTAACAATTTAAAATCTGTTACATTTAATGGAACAATTGAACAAGCTAAGAAAGCTTTAACTGGAAGTGGACTTGTTAATGGTTGTGTTGTTACATGTACTGATGGCAGCTATACTGTCGAAGAAATTGCTTAATAATTAATAAATTGTTTAGTTTTTTGTTTTAGATAAGGTGTTTTATGAAATTTAAAAAGGTTTTATATTCGTTATTAGTAGTTCCATTACTACCCCTAGTTGGTTGCACTAATAAAGAAAGTGATTCAATATATGTTAAGTTTCATACAATGGATTCTAAAGATAGTGTAATTAATGTAGATCTTAAAAAAGGTCAAAGAGTTAGTGATATTTTAGAATCTAATAATGAGCTTAAAAATAATTTAGATAAAGTAACCTCTAAAGATGGGGACGAAACTTTTGACTTTTGGTATCTTAGTAAAGACAGCGCTTTAAATTTAGATGTAGGCGAGGATAATCGAAATATTTTTACTTATGAAATTCCTCTTTATTCATCAATTGACGTTTATGCTGGTTTTTATGTTTCTTCATATAAAGAAGATATTGAAAATCATATAAGTTATTATCTAGGTTCGTATCAATATAATGATATTTCTCCAATTCCATATATAAAAACTTTAAATGAGCCAACGATTGAATATGGTGATAATAGTTCAGTTGCTAATTCTTTTACATATAATGGAATAGTTAAGACTAAATACGATTATTATGTTAATTCTTTAACTAATGAATATGGATTTAATAAAATAAGTGAAACATCTTATATTGACAAACTAAATGTTTATACACTTAATTTAGATTATAAAGAAGAGAATAAAACTTTAAATTTGTCTTATAGTTTTAACGATAAAGAAGATGAGTTTCCAGCTAATTTTTTCTCTTCTAGTTTCTTTGCATTAGATACTAGAAGTTTAATTAATGATAATTCGTTTATATTAAGTGAGAATTCAAAAGATGAAAAATTTATCCATAAATCTTATATAGATGGTGATATCAGAGAAAAGAAAATATACTATATCCCAAAATCAGATGATGAAAATCCAACATATAGTTTTTTATCATACCTTTCTAACTATAAAGATGTTTTTACATTATATGAAGATAGTAATAACAAGCCATTATACATAGAAGATTCAACAATGTCTGTTAAAATTACGGCCAATATTGTTGATAATTTATCTTTAGAAGAAGAAAAAATAGGTATTAAAAAGGGAATGGTTGAAGTAACTATTGAAGATAGTGCAACTTATACATTAGATATGGATTCTTTTAACGATATCTATAGTAGGGTATATCCTTCAGCTTTTAATCCTGATGTTTTTGGGGAGATTCCTGGAATTAATGTTTATGGAACTATATTAAGAGGAACTTTATCCAATATTAAAGTTGCTGGTTATTATGCTTCTGGCCTAAATGAAGACATATTAGAGGCTTATTTAAAAACTTTAAACAATAAAGGTTATAGAGGTGTTTTAGTAGAAGATGATGATGGTACACTTCAATTTATTTACAACTCGCGAAATAGTGAATATGGAATGGTTTTAAATTATTATTCCAAAAATAATATAACTGGTTTATTTAAAGATTATATTTCTGTATTTTATTATGAACAAGATAGCGTTAATGAGGAATTAAGTAATTGGTTTAAAAAAAGTAACGAAGGTGGTGGTGATATTTATAATATTCCTGAAATAGAAACTGATGGATATTATACTTCTGGATATTATACTTCTAATGATTCATCACTTGGTTATACGCATTACTATAGAGCAAGTAATCTTGATGAAGACTATGTATCTAAGTATGAAGAAAAATTAGAAAAAACCAATAAGTGGACGAAAAACGAAGAATATACAAATAGTTTAGGTTACCCAGTTTACGTTAGTAATGATGGATATTATGTTTTAGGTATTATTTACTCAAAAGAAAATAAAACGCTAACTATCGAACTTAATTATAATGGTTTTAAAATTGTAAGTGATACAAAAGATATTTATCCATTTATTAAAGATAGGCTATCTGCTAGTAATGCTTTTAGAATCCCTGATTTATCTAATTTGGTTGATGGGAAAAATAAAGAAGTTAGTGTTTCTCAATACTATACAGGAAATGATCATCGTGTATTTATTTCAATTCCTTATTCTGATGAGACTTCTTTAAATAAAGCCTATGAAGAATATCTTAATGCTTTAAATAGCGATGTAGTGAATTGGTCTTATGCTGGAGAAAATTCAAGCGGATCTATTAAGTTTTATAACTATAAGGATGGGGCAATATTCGCCTATTCTTATATTTCAACTTTAAGTGATGGAAGCTATTCTCTTACTTTAGCTTTTTATAGAAAATAAATTTTGAATTACCTCTAAATTTTAGGGGTAATTTTTTTATAAATAAAAAAGTATAATATTTTAAATATTTTGATTATTTATTTTCTAAAAAATAAATTGATTATAATTTTTAGAAAATATATTAAGTGACAAACTAAATGCAATTTTTAAAATGCATTCTAATGAGATAAAATAAAACAGTCTTCTTTGCTAAATTAGGAGGTTAAAAATGACAAGAAATACAAAGAGACTAACGGTTGATGATCGCCTTAAAATACAAGTTATGGTTGCTGATGAATCATTCACTATTGCCAAGATTGCAAAAAAATTAAAAGTTAATAAATCCACTATTTCACGTGAATTAAAAAGAAACTCAGAAATAAAACCAGGGTATGAAATAAAGTGTTATAGACTCCCTAAAAGTGGCGTTTGCAACTCTTGCAATCGCAAAAACAATTGCCATAAAATGCGTAGACTGTATTTTTATAGGTCTGCGCAAGAAAAATCAGAAAAAAGAGCTTCTCTTAGCAGAAGCTTTAGTAATCTTGATCATGATGATTTAAAACTCATTGATGAAATTGTTTATAATGGGGCTCTCAATGGTCAATCTTTGCATCACATTTATGTGGCTAATACAGTTTTACAAGATATATGTTGTGAAAGGACAATTAGGAGGATGTGTTATCGAGGAGAGTTAAAAACAAAGTGTCATCAACTTAAAAAATATGTTCGTTATAGACCTTCATATAAAAAAGAATATAAAGACATTAAGCTAAAAAATCCAAGAATATTAATTGGACGAACATATTCTGATTTTATCGATGCAATCAACAAAAGTAATAAATCAGATTGGGTAGAATATGATTCAGTTATTGGCAAACTAACAGACAAAAAAGCTATACTTACTATTACATTTCCAAAAGAAGCATTTCAATTTGGATTAGTTATAGCAAAAGGTAATCCAGATTCTGCTTTACATGCCATCAAAAAACTATTAACAACAATTGGTAAAAAATATTCTAACGAAATTTTTCAGATCAACTTAGCCGATAATGGAAGTGAATTCTCGAAATTTAATGAGATTGAATATAGTCAAGATGGTGAACTTAAACGTAAAACTTTTTTCACAAATCCTTATAAATCTACTGATAAGGCACATTGTGAAAGAAACCACGAATTCATAAGATACGTCATTCCAAAAGGAATTTCGTTGGATTTTATTACACAAGATTTTCTTGATGAGATGTTTTCTAACATTAATTCATACGTTAGATTATCTAGAAAAAATAAAACACCATATGAATTGATAGAAGCTAAATATGGTAAGGAATTTTTAGAATTAATAAACATTAAAAAAATAGATAAAAGAAAAGTTAAGCTAACGCTAATAGCTTAACTATGTAATAGCAAAGAAGACACACTTTACATTAATTTTTAAGTGTTGCATTGAATTGTCATATTCTGAGCAACATTCCCTTTTGCTATGCAATCATTTAAACATATTTCTAGAAAAAACGCAAAATTGTGACAACTTTAATTCAACAAAACTTTTAAAAACAGCTTACATATGAATTTTTTATTAATTTGTTGCATTAAGTATGTCATCTAACAATTTTTAGAAAATATATTATATAAGAAAGATTTGGGGGATATTTATATTTAAAATTTTTTAGTTTATTAAGTATTTATTAAGAATTGTGTAATAACAATAAATATTTTTTTTAATAATCTAAAATATTTAAGTTGAATATTTTTTAAATATTTTAATTAGGAGGTTTTTAAATGAGTTGTTGTCGTTTGTTGAAATTAGGCTTATTGGTACTAAGTAGTGTATCAATTTTAAGCGGTTGTGGTAAAAAGGAGGAAGAAGATAACAAAGTTAATAATAAAAAGATTTTAAATGTTACTTTAAATGTTGATAGTGTCACATCAACAAAAAAAGAAGATCAATTAACATTTACTATCGGTGTTAAGTATGGCGATACAATTAGTAAAGCGCTTGAGTATAATGAAATGGTAAATGCTAAAGAAAAATATGATAAAATTTTGAATTACTCGTCCGGAGAATTTCAAGGATGGTTTAAAGATAGCGAAAGTGCTTATGATTTAAATAAAGAAAATGCTTTTGATCTTGATAGTTTTATAGTTAAAGAAGACTTAAATATTTATGCTGGTTTTGTTTTTAGTGATTATACAGAAGCATTAAAGCAAAGTATTACTACCTATCTTGGCAATTTCATGTCTTTAGGTTATTCAACTCTTCCATTTGTATCTACAAGTGAGATGCCAACAATTAGTAAAGATTATAAAGAACTTACATTTAAACATATTCAAAAAGAAGGATATGATAATTTTAAGTCTGATTTATTAAGAAAATATAAATTTAAAGAAGTTAGTAAAAATACTTATTTAGATAAGCTTAAAGCATATAATGTCACTTTAAATTATGATGAAAGTAATAAGGTTTTGAAGTTGTCATATGCTTTTAACGATGAACAAAATAAATTTCCAAGTAATTTCGTTACAAGTCAATTTTTTGTTCAAGATGTAAGAAGCGTCTTAAATGAAAATTATTTATATGCTGTTGATTTTTCAAAAACTAAAAACTTTTATACAAATTGCCTTTATAAAAATGGAACTTACTATAAGACGTTTAGTTATGTGCCAACTGATGCTGAAAATGCAGTAAATGATTTCTATGATTGCCTAGAAGCTAATAATTTAGCAACTCCTAAAACAGATGCTAATGGTAATTATTCATATGCTGTAGATGAAACTTATTCAACTTTAATTCAAGCACAATATAGCGAAAATATGGTTACTGTTCTTTTAGCATCTTTATATACAACAACGTTAAATTTAACTGATGTTAAAGATTCATATAAAAATGTAACAGGTTTTAATTATGATGAAAATTTATTCCCAACATTTACTAGTGGTAAAGGGTATGGTTCAATTTTATCTGGTTATATAGGCGATAATGCTGTATGCGGATATTATGTTAGTGTTTCTAGTAAAGAAGATTTAGATAAATATGTAGATTCTTTAGTTAAACTTGGCTATCAAGGCGAATATGTCGATTATGGTGATTATGGAAGGTATAACTATTCTTATGACTATAATTTATTAAATGTTACTATCGAATATGTTAAAAAGACAAATAGTTATTGGAGTGGATACGCATTAATTTGTTATTCTCACCCAGGTAATATTTTAAATAATGTTGAAAATTGGATTGAAAAACAAAGTAAAGGAAAGAGTGATATTAAAACAATTCCTTTAATTAATGGTAAAGGCTCTTACAGTAGTGGTTATTTAACTAATAATAATTCTACTATGGCATATACTTATTATATGAGCGTTAATAAAAGCGTAACCACTAAAGAAGAATATGCTAGCGAATTAGAAAAAACTAATTTATGGGTAAAAGATAGTGAAAATTCTACTAAAGACGTTAGTATTTATGTTTCTAAGGATCAATTCTTTAAAATTTATATTTCTTATGACGAAGATGAATTAGTTATTAAGCTTCTTTATAATAATTATAAAACTAAATTAAAATCCGCTAGTGTAAGCGATATTTATAATTATCTTAAATTTAGATTTAATTTTGGAGATGATTTTAAAATACCAGGATTAGATCAATTAGTAAAAGGTGATAAAGATGTTATTGCTGAAGAATATTTTGATAGCACATATGATCGTGGATTAATTTTAATTCCAACTAAATCATTTGGAGCAGATAGTTATTACAATAGTGTTTTAGAAGAAGCTTTAAATAAATCTGAAGATTATAGTTATATTGGAACAAATTCTGATGAATCAATTAAATTTTATCAAGATACAAAGACTGGTGTTATTGTCTACCACACTAGTTATAGTTCTTCGTATTATTTAGTTGGATTATATAAATAAAACGGAGGAAAATATGAAAAAAAGATTATTGGCTGTTAGTTTATTAACTAGTTCATTACTATTTAGTTGTAACAATTATTCTAGTGTAATAGATAGTAATGCTATAACCTTAACTGCAAGCACCTTAGTTTTAAAAATAGGAGAGGAACTTACTTTAAAAAGCAATCTTAGTGATGGCGAAGTTGTTTACTCTTCTAGTAATGAAAGTGTTGCAACCGTTAGTGAAAAAGGTGTTGTTAAGGGCTTAAGTGTTGGTGAGGTTACGATTACTGGTGCTAGAAAAGATGATTTAAAATATAAATCAAAAATAACCTTAAATGTTGTTGATGATGATTTTACAAATAAAACTGAAACTAAAAAAGAATTAGTTCTTGATAGTTTACCAACCTTATTAAAATATGATCAAGGTTCAACATTTTCTTTAGATGGATTAAAGGTTAGTTTAAAAGAAACTGATGAAAATGGAAAAGTGACCACAAAAGAAGTAAAAGATTATGTAACTAATCCAAAATCAGGTGAACTTTTAGCAAATGTTGGTAAATTTACCGCAACTGTTTCATACTTAGGTGCTGATAGTAAAACTTTTGAATATGAAGTTGTTAGTGCTCCAGTTGATGAAAGTTTATCAAAAGTTTTAGAATCTCTTGAATATGCTGATAAATTTATGGTTTCAGCAAGAGGTAAGATTGGTTCTTCCGCATTAGACTATAAAGAATATTATGATGATTATTGCTATTATTTAGAAAATGGCGAAAATAAAGTAGGCTACGCTTATCAATATTCTATTGGTGAAGAAGGTACCGCTTCTTATCATGATAGAGGTGTTTTTGAATATAGATTAGATGAAAAAGGAGAAGTTGTTCCTGGCTCATACATAAATCATAGTTCGTGGGGTAATTTTGAAGGTTTCTCTTACTTTAACGAAGTTTTTGATTATGAACTTGCTCCAAAAAGATCAATAAATGGTTACTTTACAATAAATGATTCTGAAACTAATGAAAAACTTATGACTTATCTTGGACTTTCAGGATATGGTAGTTATGTTTCTAAATTAAAATTCAAAGTTTTAGATGAAATGTCATTTGAAGTTTATTTAACCTTATACCAAGGTCTTGGAGAAGTTACTTTTACTGTTAGTAAGATCGATGATCCTAATGGCGTTTTACCAAAGGTAACTGCTTATCTTGATGATGAGAAAGGTGGTCTTGATACTTATAATGAAGTAATTAAAGTTCAAGAAGCTCTTAAAAAAGATCATTATAAATTTGATATGGGAAATGTAACAGTTGGTAGTGTCCTTCCAATGACTTACCATATGGGTTATGTCTATTACACGCCAAATTATTTATATTTTGATTATAGTGAAGACTATTTAAAGTATTTAAATGAAACTAAAGATGAAGAGACACCAACATATACTGATACAGGCAAAATATATGATGGAAGCAAAGTTTATAACTTTACTGTTGTAAAAGAAAATGGTCAAGATAAATTCGTTTTAGGTGAAGAAGATACTGATTATAATGATTGGTATACATTCCCTGAATATTATGATTATTTCTCATCAACAGATGCCTTTAATAATGATAATTTAGATTTATATAAATCAACCAAATTTAGTATCGATGGAAATAATGTTTCTTTATATGCCTTAACTGATAGTGAAATCGCGACAAGTTTTGGAAAAATTCTTGGCTATGGTGATTATGATGGCTATGGCGTAGGACTCGGCGGATTAAAATATTCAGAAAGTAAAGAAGTAAGTGAATTCGATTTATATTATTTCTTCGTTTATGGCGCTGATGTTTATTATACTTCACATAAAATTGATGAAATTGGCACAGCTAAAGCCATAGTTGTTGAAAACTTTATAAGTAGTTTAGATTAAAGGAGATTAAGTATGAAAAAGAAAGGTGCATTTATTTTATCGCTTGCTTTATTAAGTAGTACCCTTTTAACATCATGTGATAATGTTAAAAATGTTATAAGTACTAAGTTTGGCGTTTTAATTCAAGGTGCTAGCGATCTTTATAAAGGTAAAACTTTACAATTAAGCGCTTTAAATTCAAGCGAAGATGATGAACTTGTTTGGACAAGTAGTGATGAAAATGTTGCTACCGTTAGTGATAGTGGTTTAGTAACTGGTGTTAATGAAGGTAGTGTTACTATTAAATGTAGTAGTAAAAAATATGATTATTCATATGATGAAGTAACAATTAAAGTTATAGATAGTACTAAAATTGTTTATAAAGTAGTTTTTAAAGATTATGATGGAACTGTTCTTGAGGAAGATTCAGTTCATCCTGGAGAATTTGCTTATTATAATGGTAAAGAACCAACTAGATTATCTAGTGATATGAAAAACTATACCTTCTTAGGTTGGGATAAAGATCTTGATTCTCCAATTAATAGTGATACCGTTTTTGTAGCACAATATGGAGAAACTGATATTAATTTTAAAGAATATGCTTTCTATTTATTTACTTCAGGAGATTATGCTGGAAAATATGTAGTTAAATATTCTGGTTCAGAAAAAGAAGTAACATTACCTACTTCATATAATTATCGTGAAGTTGTTGGTGTTTATGATGGTTCTTTTAAAGATAATACAACTGTTGAAAAAATTAATATTCCAGATGAATACGTATATTTTGGCAATAAAGCTTTCTACGGGTGTACAAATTTAAGACACATTAACTTCCCATCTAAACTTATTTATTTAGGACAATATGCTTTTGCATTATGTACATCTTTAATTAGTGCGGCATTACCAGATACAGTTACTGTAATTCAACCATATGCTTTCTTAAATTGTTCAAGTTTAGTTTCAGTTAAAATGTCTGATAACGTTACAACAATTGGTAATTATGCATTTAGTGGTTGCACTAATTTAGTAATGAATTCACTTCCAAGTAAAGTAGAGAACTTACTTAATAGTGCTTTTAATAAATGTGCAAAATTTACTGGCGATATTGTTTTACCATCTACAGTTAAAAAGGTTGAAGCCTATGTTTTCTCTGGAACAGGTCTTACAGGTCTTACTATAAATAAAGATTTAGAAGATTTTGCAAGTAATGCAATTTTAGGTAGTAATAATCTTTTAACACTCAAGGTTGATCCTGAAAATGAACATTTCAAAGCAGTTGATGATGTTCTTTATAGTAAAGATGGAACAGCATTATATGCAGTTGCTCCAGCCTTTACTCATGATTTAAATGTTTTAGAAGGTGTAGAGACCATAAAATCTTTTTCTGCTACAAATTCTAAAGCTCAAAAAATTGTTTTACCTAAATCTTTAACTTTAATTGAAAGTAATGCATTTTGGGGTAATTCAGCTAAAGAAATTGTATTTAATAAAGAGATGGATGGAAGTAAACTTACAATGGAAGAATACGCATTTAGCGAATCTCTTGGAATAACTAGGTTTGAAGTTCCTTATGGAGTTAGTAAAATCCCAAGTTATTTCTTATATGAATCACGAAATTTAACTGAATTAATTATTCCTGAAACAGTTTATAGTATTGGTGAATGTGCCTTTAGTGATACAGGAATCACTGAGTTTACTATTCCAGAAAGTTTCCGTGTTATTTCTGAAAGATTACTTGATGGAACAAATGTTAAAGAAATTATTATTCCTAAAAACGTTGAAAGAATCGAAACATATGCTTTTAGTGATTTGCCTGAATTAACTAAGGTTACATTTGTTAACCCTCAAAAAATTACATTTATGGATTATGGCGTTTTTAATGGATCTAAAAAATTAAAAGAAATCGTTGGTGATTTCCCATTATTGACTGAGGCTAAAGATAATATTTTTGATTACATTGGTTTACCTTTTGGTACATTTACAGATACTGCCATAGAGAACTTTAAATTACCAGATGGATTCCAATTGATTGATAATTTTGCTTTTAAAAATTGTACTTCCTTAAAAGATATATATTTACCAGCAAGTTTAAAAAGAATTCAAGAATGGGTCTTTGAAAACACTGGTTTAGAGCATATCTATTTTGGTGGCACTAAAGAAGAATTTGCTTTACTTTTGACTAAAGTTGACTCATATGATGAGTCTCCTGTTGGAACAGTTTATGATGATAATGACGATGTCCCAGAAGAGAATAAGAGTTATAACATTTTAAAGAGACTTTATGATGAAGATAAAATTACTTATAACGCTAAATATAGTGAAGTTGACTTCTCTAAAACAGAAACAACAAAATAATGAGAGGTAATATTATGAAGAAAAGAAAATTATTAACTGGTTTAGTTTTATTTGCGAGTTTAACATTAGCTTCTTGTAATTCTACTGATATTGGAAGTTATTTTAATAAGCAAGAAACAAATAAAGATGCCACTATAAGTTTAAGTGGAGTTAAAAGTTTATATGTTGGTGAAGAGAGTCGTGTATATGTAAGTGTAACTAATTCAAGTTTTATGAAAGTTAGTTTTACAAGTAGCGATGATGATTTATTAAGTGTTGATAATACAGGTTTAATTAAAGCCTTAAAAGCTGGTACAGCGACTGTTACTGCTAGTTTAGGAAGTGATGTTAAAGCAACACTTGATGTAACTATAAAAGATAAATCAACTGCTACATTTGATGTTAGATTTGTTGATTATGATGGCACTTTATTATATGAAACAAGCGTTAAAGCAAACGAAAGTGCAGTATATGTTGGTAATGAGCCAAAAAGAGCATCTAATTTTGAAAAATCATATGTTTTTAAAGGCTGGGATAAAGACTTTAGTAATGTTACATCAGATTTATTAGTAACCGCAACTTATGAAGAATTTAGCAATACAGACTTTGTTTTCACTCCTGTTTCGGCAGGTGGTGAAGAAGGTTATATGCTTTATTATTATTTAGGTGATGCAGAATCAATAACTATTCCTAATAGTTATCAAGGAAAACCAGTCACTAAGATTGATAGTGGAGCATTTACTTATGCTGAAAATTTAAAAAGTATCACATTACCAAATAGTATTAGCGAATTAGGCGATCAAGCTTTCTATAATAATACTAAACTTGAGGAAATTTACATTCCTGATTCAGTTTATGAATTTGGTGAAGGTGTCTTTGAATATTGTGAATCTTTAAAAAGCGTTAGATTACCTGAGGGAATTACAATCTTACCTGAAAGTACTTTTAGTGGATGTAAAAGCTTAACAGAAATTATACTTCCATCAACTGTTGTTAAAATTGGTGAAAATGCTTTTGAAGATTGTGAGGCTTTAACTTCAGTAAAATTCGCTAACGAAGATGCTTTAACATCAATTGAAGATAGTGCTTTTAGTAATACTGGTCTTACAAGTTTTACTTTACCAAAAAATGTTAAAGAATTAGGAAGTAGCGTTTTTGAAAAAAATAAAAAATTAGCTTCATTTACTTGGAATAATGTAGTTGATACTGTTGGTCGTTATTTCTTCGATTCTTGTACAAATCTCGTTGAATTTAAATTTACTGATGCGCTCACTACTATCGGAAATAGAGCTTTTTATAAGACTGGGCTTAAAACAGTTGTTATTCCTGATACAGTTACAACAATAAATGATGGTGCTTTTGTAAGTTGTAGTGAACTTACATCTGTCACTTGGAGTAAGAGTGTAACTAGTATTCCTAATTCATGTTTTGATAGTTGTGCAAAATTAGTAAGTCTTTCAAATATTGATGAAATTACTAAAATTGGAAGTAGTGCTTTTTATGGTACTGCATTTAATAAAGTAGATAGTACTAATTTATTAAAGAGTAAAGTTACATCTATTGGTAGTAATGCATTCTTCAATTTGTCAAATTTAACTGAAGTTACTATTCCAGGAAATGTTAAAACCGTTGATTTCCAAGCCTTTAGAAACAACTTAAAATTAGAAAAGGTAACTATTGAAGAAGGTGTTACAAAACTTGGAGATAATGTTTTTGCAGCATGTCCTAAATTAGAAGAAGTTGTCTTCCCAAGTACACTTGTCGAATATGGCAGTGGTTCAAAAGGTTTATTCTCTTATGGCGTGAGTATTGAAAACATTAATTTAGGTGAAAATGTTACTAAATATAAGAGTGTTGATGGCGTTGTTTATACAAAAGATCTTTCAAAATTAGTTGAATATCCTCTTGGTAATAAAAGAGAAAGTTATAAGATTCTTGATGAAGCTAAAAAAGTAAATGATTATGTTTTTGCTGCTGCTCAATACTTAAAAGAAGTTGACTTTAATAAAGTAACTGAAATTGGTAGAAATGTTCTTGCAGATAGTGATGATCGGTCTGGAATTAGTGGATCAAGTGCTATTGAAAAAGTTAAAACACCTGAAACTTTAGAAAAACTTTCTTCTTCAGCATTTGCAAATTCAAAATATTTAAAAACTTTAGATTTATCTTTATCTACAAAATTGGCAACTGTTCCAAGTGAAATAGCAAAAAATTGTAAGGTTTTGGAAAGTGCTACATTACCAAATACTATTACCAAAATAAATAGTAATGCATTTAATGGTTGCACATCATTAAAAGAAATCAATCTTCCAAAGAACATAAAATCTATTGGTAATTATGCCTTTAAAGGAGCAACAAATTTAGTTGCAACCTATGATGGTACTAAAGCCGAATTCTTAGGTCTTGGTGAAGATGCATTTGGCTATGGTGCATTTGAAAGTGGCGCTATTGTTAGATGTAGCGATGCCGATATAGTTTATTAATTTAATAAAGTAAATAAACATAGAAAAAGTGCAGATAATTAATCTGCACTTTTTTGTTCTTTTAAGTAAGTTATAAAACCTAAAATAAATTAAATTAATTATTTATAAAATATTAATTTATTTTTCAGTTGAATTTCTATCATAAGGTTCAAGACTTAAACCAATCCAACCAGCTGATGAATAGACATTGAATGGATCTCTGCCATCTTTTGGAGTTACAAGATATTGATATAAATCTGTAATATAATAAAGTGCATATAAACCAGTAAGACCAGTTGTATCACATTCATATGTAAGAGTTCCAATCTCACCCTTTTTTTTGATCAGTTATTGGTTCATATGAATAATATTTAGTTCCTTCACATTTATATTTTTCACTAGCACTTTCATGTCCACTCATATAAGCTTCAGCTTCTTCTCGAGTAAATAAACAATCATCTTCAAAAAACACTAAGCCAGTTCTATTTTTGTATATCCAAGTTGGGGTTGCTGAGATTTTACTACTGCCAGTAACGTTTATGACTGGACTAATCATACCTATTTTTTGATTCAATAATAAAGTTGAATAAGTAATATTATAACTTTGCTCAATTATTTCATAATCACCTTGCGATGCAGGTTGATTACAAGCAACTAATGCATTTAATAAAACACCAACTAAAAATATTTTTTTCAATAATTTATTTTTTATCATATTTTTTCTCCTATTTTATAAATGAACCACCTTCAAAACATATAGTAATATAAGGTTCTAATGTTAAGATGTATCAAATTTCTTACGACTTTCACCTACTTCATAATCGCCCCACCAATAATCATCATATTGCCATGATTGGCACTTTACTTTGTATGTATAAGCAACCAAACCTAGATAAAAATGTTTGCCATCAATTAATTTTTTTTAACATCATAAGAAACATCTTTAGTTATTTCTTCACTATATGAATAGGTTACAGTATTTTCTATTTTATAAATATCCTTAATAGCATAGTTTCCAAAAATTACTACATCATCCATATTCATTTTGACACCTAAACCTGATGTTATTTCAGAAGATAACTCAATTGATGTTGAAACTGTTGAATCTTCAACAGTGGAAATTCTTTCATTAAAATGAAAATTTTCCAATGCTGCAGCATTATAAGTGCTAGTTAACTTATCTACAACAATTGGTCCAAGATATTCGCTACTATCAATTGAGATCATTTGATGACGAGCAATAATACCATTGTAGGTTGTACCAACATCATATTCACCATAAGAGATATCAGCTTTTGGTTGATATGTATCACCAGAAATCGAATCATCTTTAGTGACAAAATTAAGTTCATGACTTTTAGCATTCATAGTGCTTGAAACAGAACTGAAAGACAAAAACGCCGTCAATAAAATTGTAAGCATTTCTAAACCTCCATTAATATTTTTAGTATCATTTTTTATTTTGTTAATAGTTTTTAAAGGTTTAATATTGTTTTTTAATGCATAAATAGACATTTTATTGTATAATTTTTGTGCATTTTGATAAGGAGCAAGAATATGAGTGATATACAAACAACATTAAAAGAATATGTAAGATTAGCTACTCTTAATGTTTATAAAAATGAAGAATTTACTAAAGATATTGTGGTAGAAATACCTCGTGACCCAAAAATTGCGGATTACGCAACAACAATTGCTATGCGTCTTGCTAAACCTTTAAAAACAAATCCAATGGTTATAGCTACTGCTTTAGTTGAAGAACTTAAAAAAGTTGCAAAAGACTATGAAACTATAGAAGCTGTAAGACCTGGCTTTATTAATTTTAAAATGAAAAAGAGTGCACTTGCTGACTCAATTAATTCAATTATTGCTGCTGGTGATAATTATGGTCATAATGAAGTTGGTAAAGCTTATCCAAAAATAAATCTTGAATATGTTAGTGCTAATCCTACTGGTGATCTTCATGTTGGACATGCCCGTGCTGCTGCTTGGGGTGACTCAATTGCTAGACTCATGCTTGCTAGTGGTTATGATGTTTTAAGAGAATACTACATTAATGATGCAGGACATCAAATTGATATGCTTGGTGAATCATTAATTGCTAGATATTTTGAACATTTTGGAAGAAATGATTATCCTATTCCAGATAATGGATACCACGCTCAAGATATTGTAGATATCGCAAATAAAATTGCCGAAAAAGATGGTGACAAGTGGTTAAATAGTGATCCTAAAGAAAGACTTGAATATTTTAAAACTACTGGAAAGCATTTAGAACTTAAAAAAATTGAAGAAGATTTAAAAAACTTTAGAGTTGTTTTTGATTCATGGATGCCTGAATCATTCTTCTATCAAAATAATGATGCACGTATTAAAAAATGTTTAGATGATATGCGTGCTAAAGGCGTTTTATATGAACTTGATGGGGCTTTATGGCTTAAAACAACTTTATATGGTGATGATAAAGATAGAGTTCTTGTTAAAAAAGATGGTTCATTTACCTATTTCTTACCAGATATTGCAAACAATATGTATAAATTTGAAAGAGGATGTCCTCATTTAATTATTCTTTTGGGTGCTGACCATCATGGTTATGTTGCACGTATGCAAGCTGCTCTTGCATGCCTTGGTCATCCAAATTCACTTGACATTGATCTTGAACAAATGGTTAGACTTGTTGAAGATGGTAAAGAAGTAAAAATGTCAAAACGTACTGGAAATGGAATTTCCTTAAGAGAACTTTGTGAAGATGTTGGCGTTGATGCTGCACGTTATACTTTTGCTGCTCGTGAACTTGGTGCACACATGGATTTTGATTTAGGCTTAGTTCGTAAGAAGAGTAGTGATAACCCAGTTTATTATGCTCAATATGCTTTTGCTAGAGCTCATAATGTTTTTAAAGAAGCTAAAAATTTTGTTCAACCTACAAAATATGATTTATTAGTTGATTCAAAAGAAACAGAAATATTAAAAACATTAATGGAATTCCCAACTATTGTTGGTAATGCTGCAAAAACTCGTGCTCCTAATATGATTTGTACTTATGTTCAAAAATTAGCCAGTTATTTCCATTCATATTATGGTTCATGCAAAATTAATGATCCAAAAAATCCTGAATTAACAAACGAAAGACTTGGGTTAGTTAAAGCGGTATCAATAGTTTTGAAAAACGCATTATATCTTGTCGGAGTTAGTGCTCCAGAAAAGATGTAAAATAACTTATAAATTAAAATTGATGGGTTTACCCATCAATTTTTTTAATGTTTAAAAGTATCATAGAAAATTAGTTAGCGATTTTATATAATTATAACAAAGGAAAAATTATATGAATAAAGCAAGAAAACTATTTAAAAATTTATTATGTTTATCAACAATATTAATGATTAGTGCATGTGGAAGTAAAGTTGAACCTACTCCAACTCCAGATCCTGATAAACCAAATCCAGAGCCAGATCCTGACAAACCAAACGACCTTAAAGAGCCACCAAAATATAATGAAGATAGTTTTTCTATCCATTATGCAAGAAATGATAGAAAATTTTCTGATTGGGCTTTATGGCTTTGGCCTGATGGTGGAGAAGGAAAAGAATATGCTTTTAATGGAGTGGATGAATTTGGAGCAGTCGCAGCTTATCCTTTATCATCTTTTTCATTAACTAGCGCTGGGAAGCTTGGATTTATTGTTAAATCTGCTGGAAGTTGGAATAGTAAAGATCCTGATGGTGATAGATTTATTGAGTTTTCTAATCTTGAAAAAGATTCGAACAATATTTACCACGTTTATTTAAAAAGTAATGATAGCAACATTTATTTAACACCTGATTTAAAGTTAAAAGATGATATTAAAACCGCTAAATTTTTAAGTGCTAATGAGGTAACACTTGTTACATCAAATAGCATTTCAAATTATGCTATTTATGAAGATAAAAAAGAAATTTATAAAAAAGATTTATCTAAGCCTTTAACGGTTGTACAAATTAAATTAGGTAATATTGCAGCTAAAATTGAAAAAGAATATGAAATTAGTGTTACATTTAGTGAATCTAAAGCAACATTAACTAAAACCATTTCTAAAAGAGCTTTATATAAAACTGATGCTTTTAATAAACAATATAATTATGATGGTGAGCTTGGTGCGATTTATTCTAAGAATGAAACAGTCTTCAAAGTTTGGTCACCAATTTCATCTATAATTAGTCTAAGAATTTATGATAATGGAACGCCTTTATCAGTTGATAAAGAAAAAGGTAACGATAACTTTAAAGAATACACAATGGAAAAAGATGATAAAGGTGTATTTTCTAAAGTTGTAAGTGGAGATTTATCGAATAAATATTACACTTATGTTGTAACAAATAGTTCTTATAAAGAACAAGAAATTGTTGATCCCTATGCTAAGGGATGCGGTATTAATGGTCTTAGAGGAGCCATAATTGATTTTAGTAAAACAAATCCAGATAATTGGAACGAGTTAACTCCTTTAAATATTGATAGAAAAGCCATGACAGTTTACGAAACTCATGTTGCTGATGTTACAAGTAGCGCAACATGGAATGGTGATTATGAAAACAAGAAAAAATATACTGGTTTATATGAAAGTGGAACTACTTATACAAGTGATGGAAAAACTATAAAAACTGGTTTTGATCATATTAAAGAATTAGGTGTTAATTCCGTTCAATTATTACCAATTTTTGATCAAGCAAATGATGAAACTTTAGATAAATTTAATTGGGGGTATAATCCACTAAATTACAATTGTTTAGAAGGAATATATTCTAAAAATCCATATGATGCTTATGAAAGAATAAAAGAATTTAAAAATTTAGTTTTAAATTATAATAAAGCCAACATAAATATTATTATGGATGTTGTTTATAATCACGTAAATGGAGCTCTTGGAAGCAATTTTGATGTTTTAATGCCAGGTTATTATTTTAGATATAAAGCCGACGAATCACTTGCAAATGCCTCTGGATGTGGAAATGAAACTGCAAGTGATATGTATATGTACCGTAAATTTATGGTAGATTCAATTGCTTTTTGGACTAAAGAATATAAATTAGGTGGTTTTAGATTTGATTTAATGGGAATTCATGATATTGATACAATGAATGCTTTAACAAAAAAAGCAAAGGAAATTAATCCTAATATTGTTATTTATGGTGAACCATGGGATATGAGTGCTCAACTTAAAACATTTGAAACTGCTACTCAAAGAAATGCATCAAAATTTGAAGGATTTGGTCAATTTAACGATCAAATGCGTGATTCATTAATTAAAGGTGGTTTAAATAGTGTATCATCTCTTGGTTGGGTTGATAATACAATCGGTAAGACCTCCGACATAGATTTAACTCGTATTCAAAAAGGGTTACTTGGAAGTACAGTTAATCCTGGAGTATTTGAAATTAATGATCCAGATAAAACAACAAATTATGTGACGTGTCATGATAATTACACTTTATATGATAGATTTATGGCTACCGAACAAATTAGTGAAGCAGATGCTAAAAAGATGAATGCTTTAGCAAATTCTCTTGTTTTTACCTCTCAAGGTACAAGTTTTATGCTTGCTGGTGAAGAATTTTTAAGAACTAAACAAGGTGATAACAATTCTTATGAATCGAGTTATGAAGTTAATGAATTAGATTATTCTTTAAAAGTTAAAAATTATGATTTATTCTCTAGTTATCAAAAACTTATTAAGTTAAAACAAACTGTTGATGGTTTACATCTTGATAAAGATAATATTAATAAAGTTAATATTAACATTAATAGTGATGGAAATATGATAAGTTATGATATTAAAGATAGTTTAAATAATTTAACTTATAAAATAATTCACACCAATGGATATAATGTTTCGTCATTAAAGACGCTTAATCTTGAAGGATATAAATTATATTTAGATACGATAAATCCTACAAAAACAATAAATAATGCGACAAAACTTGAAGCGTTTGAAACATTAATTGTTTATAAATAATTTCTTAAAACCATGCAAATAAATGCATGGTTTTTTGTTATTTAATGTGAAATTTCCTATATATACCTTTATAATATGGTTTATGGAAATTAAAGATTATAAGCCATTTAAAGTTAAACTTAATGATATAAGTTATAAATATAGTTTTATAAATCATGAAAGAAAAATTGCTAGAGCAATACTTTTTGATGATGAAGGTTATTTTTATTTTGTTAATGTAACCCGAAACGATGAGTTTGGTAAATGTAGTTTAATTGAAACAAGTGGTGGTGGCGTTAAAAGAAATGAAACTTATCGCAAAGCTTTAAAAAGAGAATTAAAAGAAGAGTTAGGAGCTGAGGTTAAAATTATATGTTATTTAGGTGAGGTTATAGACTTTTATAATTTAATACACCAAAAGAATTTAAATCATTATTTTTTATGTAAAGTTAATAATTTTAAAGAAAATAATCTTACTAGTGATGAAATTAATAAATTTCATCTTAAAACATTAAAAGTAAAATATGATGAAGCAATTGATTTATATAAAAAATATATGTTTACTAAATTAGGAAGATTGCTTTATAATCGTGAAATGATTCCTTTATTAGCGATTAAAGATTTCAAAAAATAAATTAAGGATGAATTATGAGTCAAAATGATATAAAAATTTTTTTTAACGAATTAGCACCAACTTGGGATAAAAGAGAAGTTAAAAATGATAATGATATTATCTCTTTACTTAATAAATGTTCTATAAAAGAGGGCGATACCGTATTAGATTTAGGTTGTGGAACTGGAAGAATTTCTAGACTTTTATTTAATATTTCTAAAAGAAGAATATACGCAATTGATATATCTAATAAAATGATTGAAATTGCTAAAGAAAAATATAAAAACGATAAAGATTTTAATTTTATTGCTGGTGACTTTTTAGATTATAAATTTGATGTTTTATTTGACGATATTATAATTTACAATGCTTATCCACATTTTATTGATAAAAATAAATTATCTTTAGCACTAAAAAGAAACTTAAAAGAAAATGGAAAGGTAATTATCCTTCACTCTTTTTCAAGGAGCGAACTTAAAAATATCCATAGAAATGTATCAAATAATATATCATGTGAATTATTGTCACCAAGCGATGAAGCTCTTTATTTTAAAGATGATTTTGATGTTATAAAAGCCGATGAAGGGAAAGGATTTTATATTCTAATTTTAAAAAGAAAATAATAATTAAATTTATAATATGTATATTTTTTGATCAATTTTAATTGATGGATCTATTTTCCAAATTTCTAAAAAAGAATAACCTTTATTTCTAAATGTTTTAATATTTATAAAAGCATTATAAATATAATCATTTAATTTATCTAAATCTTTTCTTGTTTTAAAATTAAGTTTTTCCTCTTTTAAAAAGCTTACAACATAATCTATATCCGCTCTTGATTTGAATAAAAATCTTACATAAGAAACTAAATAATAAACGTATCGTTTTCTCGAAAATTTTTCATCTCTTATTTCAAAAAATTCACCATTAAGATGTTTTTCTAAAAAAATTTTAAGTTTATTATAAAAAGGTTTTTCCTCTTTTGTTACATAAAATCCATCACTATATTTAAGAAATTCTTTTAAAGTGCTTGGTATAAACATCTCAATTCCTTCTTGTAATAAAAATATTTTTTCAATTTCGCTATCATCTAAAAAAGAATTTATTATTAAAGGATCATCAGACAAAGAATCAAATACTGCAATTTGAAAACCAAGATCTTCATTATCAAATATAGATAAAATATCTTTAGTAACCTTGTTTTTATCGTAATCTTTAAAATAGTGGTCCAGTAATTTAAAAAGGTCTGGAATGCTTAGTACACCATATAAATTAATGGTTGCTACAAGAATTTTTCTAATTGTTTTCTTATTAATTCTTTTCATAAATTAATTATAAACAGAAATTAGTATTTTTTCTTTATAAATAAACGTAAAAAAGATAAAATAAAATCATGAAAATAAATATTCTTGAAAAAGTGATTAATAGTGATGGTCCTCTTGGAATATTTTTGTCTTTTTTATATCTTTTTATAATTGGTTCTTTCTTAGGCTGGTTACTTGAAATCTTTTTTAGAAGATTTTTTTCTCAAAAGAAATGGACAAACCCAGGATTTTTAAAAGGACCTTGTTTACCTCTATATGGTTTTGGATTATGTCTTTTATATTTTATTTGTACAATTTCTTTAAAATATATATGTAATGGTTCAGGAATACCTGCTTTTTATAAAGTAGATAGTAGCTTTACCTATGATGGTTCACTTTCTTTTTTATGGACTAGTTTAATTGTTGTTGTTTTAATTGGTATAGGTATGACCTTACTTGAATTTATTGCAGGAATTATTTTTATTAAAGGTTTTAGAATTAAACTTTGGGATTATTCAACATTAAAAGGTAATGTTATGGGAATTATCTGTCCTTTATTTTCCTTTTTATGGTTAGTGGCGGGTGCTTTATTTTGGTTTTTTGTAGAACCTTATGTTTTAATATTAGTTAGGTTCTTTAATGAACATATTTTTGGTTTAACTTTCTTTTTAGGAATTTATAGTGGAGTTTTGGTTATTGATATTATAAATAGCGTTAAACTTGCTAGTAAACTTAGTGGAATTGCTAAAAAGAACAAATTTGTTGTTGATCTTGCTAAATTCCAAAATTTAATACATATTAATAAACCAAAACAACTTTTAAAAAATAAAACATGGATTAATGAACAAGCAGAACTTGCTGCTAGTAAAATTAAAAGTAAATTTGGTGATTTAACTTATGACATTAAACGTCATATGTATGTTGGAAATGTTATTCCAAAAACTAATGCCGCTGAAAGCGATGAAACTCCACGTACAAAAGCCAAAAAGGAGAATAAATAAGCCATTACTAGTGGCTTTTTTTATAAAAATTAATAGAGAGGTATAAAAATTATGTTACATGTCGTAAAACATCCATTAATTGAAATGAAATTAAATATGATGAGAGATGAAAGAACTAAAAGTAAAGATTTTAGACAACTTTTAGATGAGATCTCGAGTTTGATGACTTATGAAGTTTTTAAAGATTTAAAAGTTCATGCAAATGGAAAAATTAAAACACCAACTGGATGTGAAATTGATTCAATTAGATTAGATAAAGACTTAGTAATTGTACCAATTTTAAGAGCTGGTATAGGTATGAGTAATGGTGTAGTAAATATGTTACCAAACGCGAAAATTGGTCATATTGGTTTATATCGTGATGAAAAAACTTTAAAACCAGTTGAATACTTTTGTAAATTACCACATGTTAAAAATCCTTTAGTTCTACTATGCGATCCAATGGTTGCAACAGGTGGGAGTGCAAGTGATGCGATTTCTCAACTTGAAAAACGTGGATATAAAGATATAAGACTTCTTTGTTTAGTTGGTGTTAAAGAAGGTTTAGATAAAATCTTAAAAGAACATCCAAATACTGAAATATATATTGCCTCAGTTGATGAAAAATTGAATGATAAAGGATATATTCTTCCAGGACTTGGAGATGCTGGCGATAGAATATTTGGTACATTATAAAAATATGTGTTTAAAATAAATCAAAATCGATTTATTTTAAACACTTTTTCATATGTTGAATAATTGCTTTTCTTGTAATAATTCCAATAAAATAATCTCTATCATCAATAACTGGAACAAAGTTTTCATTAATTGAAAGTTCTACAAGTTCTAACATTTTTTTATTAATTTGTATTGGTTTAATTTTGTGTAAAATAGGTACTTTATCAATTTTAGTTGACATTGTATCTTCCCAATTTAGTTTGTTATTTTTAAGATATCTTAAGATATCTCCATCACTAATTGTTCCTACGTACTTTCCTTCTTTATCAATAACAGGAATTTCACTATAGTGATGATAATCCATCTTTTCAATTACTTGACGAATAGTAAAAGTATTTAGTACATATTCACATTGTATTTTTGGTAATAAAAATAACAATATATTTTCTTCCATTAGTTATTCTCCTTTAAGATGTCTTGAACTTTTTTAAATACTTCCCCTACTTTATTGTTAATTTCTAGTTTTATAATTCTATTGATTGGCACATGAATATTATTTATTAAAACAATATTATCGCCAAAAAAATAATTAATAAATGAAGCTGCTGGATAAACATTTAATGAAGTTCCAGCAACAATTAATAAATCAGCACTCTCTAAAGCAATCATTGTTTTTGTTATTACATTTTCATCAAGTGGTTCTTCATATAAAACTACGTCTGGTTTAATAACGTTTTTACATACTGTACATATTGGAACATTATCCATTTTTAATATGTCTTCTAATGAATAAAATCTCATACAATGAGTGCAGTAATTTCTATGTATCGATCCATGTAATTCTATAACTTTTTTACTGCCAGCCATTTGATGGAGTCCATCAATATTTTGAGTGATAATAGTTAAATCTTTCTCTTTTTCTAAATTTGCTAAAAATTTATGTGCAAAATTAGGTTTTGCATCTTTATTTATCATAAATTCTCGGTAAAACTTAAAGAACGTTTCGGTATTATTTACAAAATATGAATGTGAGAGAATAACTTCATATGGAACGCCATATTTACTTTTTAAATTATATAAACCTTTTTCACTACGAAAATCTAATATACCAGATTCGGTAGAGACACCTGCTCCCCCAAAAAATACAATATGTTTAGCTTCTTTAATTAATTCAGTTAATTCCTTAATCTTTTCCATGAATTTATTATATAAGTTTCTTCTTAAAATTGTTATTAATTAATATTAATTCTATTATAATTAGAAAGATGCAGGAGTGGCGGAACTGGTAGACGCCTTGGTCTCAGAAGCCAAGTTATTAATTTAAGTAAGAGTTCGATTCTCTCCTCCTGCACCATTTATTTAAAAGATAACTTTGCACTAGTCAAGAGAAAGTAGACACTTTGTAGTGTTAAGGGGTAAAAAACTCTTTAAATTGTTTAGGAGTTAGATAATTAAGTGAATAAAAAGGCCTTTGTTCATTGAAGAAAAAGATGTATTCTTCAATGCATTTAATAGGATCTTCTTTTTCTTTTATTTTAAAATCATTAAACAATTCTTTTTTTAACCAACCATTAATAGACTCCATAACTCCATTATCAGTGGGAGTACCAGCACGAGACATGGAATGTGTGATATTATAAAAAGGTAAAAGTTCATTGAAACTTTTCGAAGAATATACAGATCCTTGATCAGTGTGTAAAATCATTTTGAGATCTTTATATTCTTTTTTCTTTTCTATTAATTCATTTAAACCATTAATATAAGTAATTCTATCTCCTCTAGTTGTAGAGACATCATAAGTAACAATTTCATTATTAAATAAGTCCATATATAATGTTAATTCATAATAATCTTTATTAACCCAAAATGCAGTCATATCTGAAACGACAACTTGATAAGGTTGGTTAATAGCTAAATCGGCAAGTAATAAATTAGGATAAATTTTATATTTTTTGCCTGGTTTAGCATATTTGCATCTTTTAGAAACACTTCTAATATCAGCAAAAGCATAGCAACGTTGAGCATAGTTATCTGACATAATTTTACCTAAATCCAACTTTATTTTAGCGTTTAGCCATCTATATCCATGTGTAGGATACATTAAATGATATTGTCTAAATAACTCGATATCATTGTTTATTTAATTTTTTTGATGATACATTATTCATTCTGTTTCTCCATTTATAAAATCCAGAGCGATTGACATCCATAATCTTACATAATTTTTGAACCGGAAAATCATTTGATAGTTTGTAAATTATTTCGAATTCGAATTGCTTAAACTGATGAATTCCTTTTCCTGACCACCTCCTTTGACAGCATAACCTTTTTTTGCTCGTTCAGTTTCAACACGAGCTTTGATCGCTTCATCGATTAATTCTTCTCTAGATAAAAATTCTAGATCGTCGAAATTTTTCTTCTTTGCTTTATTAATAACTTTTAAAGTATCTTTACCATCAGACATTGGTGGAAGATGATTTAAATCTCTATATTGGCGCATATAGTCTCTTACTGTATACCAATTAAGGTTATATTTCTCGGCAGCGTCACCTATGGTGATTTAATGAGTATAGATTTGACGACCAATTTCTATTTTTTCATCTTTTGTATACTTCATAAAAGCTCCTTTCTGTATACAATTATAAAATTAATGTTTACAAATGACATATAACTGTCCACATAAATGTCAAATTGTGTCTACTTTATTAATAGCACTTCAACTTATTTTAAAAAACGTTTATGATCTCTTGACTTATGCGGGGGGGTATAATAAAAATATCAAATTTGATATCCCCGTAAATTCTTAAACTAAATTCAGTTTTTTAGAATTGTTAGTTTTTTATCAGACTAAATTCAGTTTTTTGGTATTAAAACTGACTTTATCTTGAGAAAAGTTGTTTTTTTAGGTTTTTGAGCATGCTAAAAACAAATAGTAAATTCAGTTTCTCAGACTAATTTCCGGTTTCCTGTTGGCTT
>ERZ808275.153-NODE-153-length-40310-cov-4.817166_pt1 | contig 40310 bp, 31 predicted proteins | sample MGYA00520894_ERZ808275 | MGnify/ENA primary metagenome ERZ808275 (study PRJEB31516, sample SAMN03275598) | gut metagenome | biome: mammalia-associated habitat; material: feces | host: Papio cynocephalus | place: Kenya | collected 2012-08-03 ... | reverse complement strand
TGAAATACAGTCAAACACTACGTTAAAACCGCTTAAAGCAAAACATTTACATCTAAAAAGAGAACAAGGCCGATTATAATTTATATAAGCACAATATTTGTGTTAAATGAATGGTTTGCAGTAATGCAAGACTATAGAGGCTTCTCTTAATACTCTAGCGATTTGCTATTCAATATATAATTCTTGTGTTTTAAAAAAAATCAAGCAACAAGTTTTATGGTGAGCAACGATAAACCTCTCCGTCTGACAAAAAGTGGATTTTTGTCATCCACCTCCCCTTGGCAGGGGGGTAAAACACCTTTACCAACATTGCTATCTTTACCAACATTGCTATCTTTACCAACATTGTTATCTTTACCAACTTTGCTATCTTTACCCTCACTTTATTATTTTTGACTAACCTTAGAGTCCTTACCAACTAAAACTTTTCTTTCATTTCTATTAAGTTTAAAATAATTTGTCAAAACAATTTATCCACAATTTTGTACAACAGAAAAATTTTACAAATTACCAAGAAAATGTATAAATTTCAAAATTTTTCAAAAAGTTTTTTTAAACTCTTGACATTGCGGGGGGGGGAGATACAATAGCCTTATAAGATATAAATTTATTTAGTTGTTATTTGTTTATAACAGCACAAAAAATTATCCACAAAAAGTATAAATTTGGAAAAATAAAATTTATTTATTTCCAAAAATACTTTTATTCAAAATCTCTTTAAATTGGTGGGCTATTACTTAACTAATTAAATAATATTTTATTTTTAAAAATATGGTGGAGGTATAAATGAAACCAAGAAAATTAAAAATTATAATTAGTATTTTGGCTTTATGTATATGTTTATCAGCAATGGTTGTTGGGGTTTACTCAGTAAAAATATTAAAATTTCAAACAACAGGGTCAATAGGTTTTGTTGTGCACTCATGCAAAGTTAATGTTGTTGGTACAGTAACAGGTGCAATGCGTGGTGAGGAGCAAAGCTATGCCGTAGTGAACGATAGTATTTACACCAACCAAGGAACAGGAAATGAAACTTGGACTGACAGGTTTGAAAAAACAACCACTGGAGATGACAAAAATCTTATAACTGATTCGGACAAATGGAATTTAGGTGAGATTTATTTTGATGATATTCGTACAAGCAACAACGAAGTGTCCGATGTAACCATATCTTTTGTGATAAAAAACTATTCTGATTTTCCGATCAAGGCGAGTGCCAATTTTTCACAAATCTCAAATGTTACAATAACTAGTTCTGAAGTGTACCTTGATGCTTGTGAAAATGATACTCCTAAATCGGGTTCATTTAAAATACTTTATTCAATAAACGACAAAGCTTCTGCGGTTTCTCTAAATGAATTAAATATAAGTTTAAATTTCGAAAAGAATGAGGAAATGCCACCAAGTGCAAGCGACTATGGTACATTAAGTGATTACAAAAATGGAAAACAACTTATAACCCAACCAGTTTTTGCTAATTTAAAGCCTAATGAAAATGGTGAAATCGTTATTCCATCAAAACTTTTAGACGAAAATGGTGAATTGGTACATATTGATTGTGTAAATTTTGTAAGCGGAAGTATAAATTCCTCTGCTACAACATTGAAAGTGTCAGAGGGGATCGCAGACGTGATAGGCTTTTCTACTTTCCCATTTTCTATAAACACTTTGGTTCTTCCTTCAACTTTAAATTATTTTAACCTTAGCCAAGCGAACTTTAAAATTCAACTTGATGAAAATAATGCGATTTTTGGTATAAATACTGATGGTTCGGTACTTTACAAAAAAGAGGATGGTACTGTTGTGTGGACATCTGATAATGTAACAGCATTAAACATTCCAGAAGGAGTAAAAGCCTTTCCAGACTTGACCAACAAAAATTACACATCAATTAGTCTTCCAGCATCTCTTGAATCATTTAATGGTACTTATGTTCCAAGTACTGTTGGGACAATTACTTTAGCAGATGGTTGCAAGTATGTGAGCGAAAACGAGGGAAAAATAATTCGCTCTGGAAATTCTATTATATGGACCTATAATGGAGAATATGTTGTAAACGATATTAATGGTGGTGTTTATTATTTTAAAAATTCAAATGTTACGAAAGTAACTTACAAAAGATATGCGTCTATAGTGGGAGCATTTTTGGGATCAAATATAAATTCAGTTATTTTGGAGGCTGATATGCAATTTTGGATGGGTGATAGTAATAAGATTTTTTCGTATGATGATGGAGGATACAAAGGGCGAGTGCCTTATGTGTTTGTGAAAAATGGAATCACATCAAATGATGCTTATCTTGATAACTACTATAATAAGCAAACAACAACTTCGATTGATGGATATGTTCAATGGAATTACAAAGGATAAAAAAAGTTAAGAAATTTAAAACTTAGAACTTTTGGAATTATTAGAATAAAAATAAGGACTATGCAATTTTAGATATTTGACCTACAAATTGTATAGTTCTTTTTTTAATAAATTGTTATGCTAAAAAAGTTTCAAATTTAACCTTTAACATTATTTAAAAAATATATGCCTTAATATTCAACTATTACACTAAAAATATATAGCGTTGCGATTGATCATTTTAAAACTTTTCAACTTTCTTTTTAGTTTTTTCTTTAGGTTGTTTAACTATAGGTTTTGTTACTTTAACTGCCCAATCAAATTGGTTTTCATCAATAGCGAGTATTTTTTTACATCTTTTTTGAATTAAGGCATCAAGTTCGGCAAATTCTTTTTCATAAACCTCAGGATTTCCATCTAGTTTTAATGTTATACTTTGAACTTTGTATTTTCTTTTTGTTTCAAAGTTCTTAACTTTTTTGTTTTCCAATGCAAATTTTGCCCTCATACCTGTTCCGCTAATAAGTTCATAAACCTGAGCATTAATAACTATTTCAATGTAAGGGATTGAGTTATTGATTATATTTTCAAGGTCGACTGAAAATGGGTTAGAGTAAAGAGAGGTAATACCGTCTTTAATATAAAACGCGTGGTCAGATAATTTGTCATTAAAGCCAACTTTGTGAACAAAAACTTCTTTATTTAATTTATTTAAAATTTTAGAAAGAGAAGCTGTTGTTTCAACTTTAAAAAACACGCTATTTCCTTCCTCAAACCTTGAAAGAATAACCCCCGCTTTTGAAAGCAGATGTGCAGGTGTATCAAAATATGTTTCTTTACAATAATCGCTATTTAAATAGTTTACTTTTTGAAATTTAAGACTAGATGCAAAATTTAAAAAGTTTTTAAAGGCACCATCGTCAATAGCCTCATATTTTTTTGTTGTGGTGTTGTTAACCTTTACATAGTAGCCCAAAGTTTACCTCCAAAATTGTTTTTAATCTATGAGCGGTGGTTTTGCTTAAAAAAGTTCTATTATACATTTGCTAAATGCAAATCCTTTTTCACAGACTTGATTATGTTTGATTTACTTAAAATTTTAACTAAGGTTTAATTTTAAATAAAACGTTCATTAATTTAATTTTAACAATTAAATTTGTTTTAAGCAACTATTTGGCATAATTTACAAATAAATGATTATTAAACGGGGAAATGCAGAAATTTATGTGGCAAAAAGAACGAATTTACAACTATAAAAACTGTTGACAAAATAGTACCTTTTGTGTAAAATATTCCCTAGTATTCTTATGGCTAATTTTTTTTGTGCTTGAAATTGATTGATTAATTAATTTCTTTCGCAACAAATTGGAGTTTGAATACTATGTTTTAGATGTTGCTTATCTAAAATTTAATGCGACTGGCACAGGTGGAACAACCATAACCACCGAGTAAGACTTTTGTTTTTATATGTTCAATCAAATGAACACCTTTAATTAAAGCATAAAGTGAAAAACAAAAGTATGTAACTTTTGCCAAGGCAAACTAAATTTGACCTAATTTATTAGAGGCAAAATGGTGTGTTACTCGCAAATGACAAAAGCAAAATTAACGAAGGTTGTTTTATAGGGTTGAATAAACACTTTCACAAAATTTAGTTAAAAGGAGATAAAGAATGCCTACAATTAATCAGTTGGTAAACAAAGGACGTAAAACTTTTGATAAAAAAAGTAAATCACCACTTCTAGAAGAATGTCCTCAAAAACGTGGTGTTTGCTTAAACGTTAAAACAACAACACCTAAAAAACCTAACTCAGCATTAAGAAAGGTAGCCAGAGTTAAACTTTCAAATGGTACTGAAGGTACTTGCTATATTCCTGGAATTGGACACAATTTACAAGAACACAGCGTTGTTTTAGTTCGTGGCGGAAGAGTTAAAGACTTGCCAGGTGTTAGATATCACATTATACGTGGAACACTTGACACTGCTGGTGTTGCAAAACGTAACCAATCACGTTCTAAATATGGCGCTAAAAGACCTAAAAAGTAAAAGGTAAAACTTTCTTTTTAAGTAAAAGAAATAAAAGAAAACTAAAAAATAAATATGGCAGTCGATTGCTTTTACAAAATTTATAAAGGAGAAAATAACAATGCCAAGAAGAAAAGGTAATTTTGGACGTAAAGTTTTACCAGATCCAAAATATAATTCAGTTTTAGTTGCAAAATTTGTTAACCAAGTTATGCAAGATGGTAAAAAAAGCCTTGCTCAATCTTTAGTTTATGACGCTTTTGATATCATTGAAAAGAAAACTGGTGCTAATGCTTTAGATATTTTTACTCAAGCAGTAGAAAATGTTAAACCAGTTTTAGAAACTAAAGGCCGTAGAGTTGGTGGTGCTACTTACCAAGTTCCTATGGAAATCAGACCTGAAAGAAGACAAACTCTTGCTATTCGTTGGATCGTTGACTTTGCTAGAAACCGCAACGGTGAACGTACAATGGATGAAAAAATTGCAGGTGAATTAATGGACGCATACAACAATACTGGTGCATCTATTAAAAGAAAAGATGAAATGCACAGAATGGCTGAGGCTAATAAGGCTTTTGCTCACTACAAATGGTAAAATTTTTCAATTTTTATCGTGAACTACTGTTTTTGCTGTCAAGCATTGCCACACAGTCATTTAGGGAACTAAACTCCTGCGTGGACAATACTTGCTAAAGCCTTGTATTTCACGCAAAAATTGAAAAATTCAAGTTTAGCAAATTGGGTTTGAACTACTTCGTTTAGTTACTTGAGATTAATTAAGAGGATGCTAAACTACAAACCACTTTAAATTATGTTTAAAACTTCGTCTTTTACTCATTAAATTCCTTAATTTAGGTTAGTAAAGAGTATTAGATACTTGGTAATTTTTTCTTAACTAAAATTATCAAAATTAAAAAATTTCATTAAAATTTCAAGTAAGTTTTTTCTTGAAATAAAAAAATAAATAAAGGAGATAAAAAATGGCAGCCGATTTACACTTAACCCGTAACGTTGGTATTATGGCGCACATTGATGCTGGTAAAACAACAACAACTGAACGTATTTTGTTTTATACTGGTATTAACCATAAAATTGGTGAAGTTCATGATGGTGCCGCTACTATGGACTGGATGGCTCAAGAACAAGAAAGAGGTATTACAATCACTTCCGCTTGTACAACTTGCCACTGGAAGGGTAAAAAAATAAACATTATCGATACTCCAGGACACGTTGACTTCACTATTGAAGTTTTACGTTCATTAAAAGTTCTTGATGGTGCGGTTTTGGTTTTAAGTGCGAGAGATAAAGTTCAACCTCAAACAGAAACAGTTTGGCGTCAAGCTAATCAATGTAAAGTCCCAGTTATCATTTACGTTAACAAAATGGACAGAGATGATGCTTACTTTGATAAATGTGTTGATTCTGTTAGAGAAAGACTTCACACAACTCCACTTCCATTACAAATGCCTATTGGCTTCGCAAGCGAATTCCAAGGAATTATTGATCTTTTAACAATGAAAGCATACATTCCAGAAGACGATATGGGCAAAATCATTGACGAGATTGAAATTCCTGATGAATACAAAGAGGAAGCTCAAAAACGTCACGAAGCATTAATCGAGTCTATTGTTGAACTTGATGATGCATTATTAGAAAAATATTTTGCAGGTGAAGAAATTTCACTTGACGAATTGAAAAAAGCAATAAGAACAGCAACTATCGCTAAAAAAATTACACCTATGATTATGGGATCATCTTATAAAAACAAAGGTGTTCAAAACTTACTTGATGCTATGGTAGATTATTTACCATCACCTCTTGATATTGAATCTATCAAAGGTATCAATCCAGACACAGGACTTGAAGAATCAAGAGAAGCTAGTGAAGATGCACCTTTTGCTGGTCTTGCATTTAAAATTGCAACTGACCCATTTGTTGGTGGCTTGACTTTCTTCCGTGTTTATAGCGGTAAATTAAAAGCTGGCTCTTATGTTTACAACTCAATCACTGGAAAACAAGAACGTGTTGGTCGTTTAATCAGAATGCACGCTAACAACCGTACTGAAATTCAAGAAGTAGGTGCTGGTGATATTGCTGCAATCGTTGGTTTAAAAGATACAATTACTGGTCACACACTTTGTGATGAAAAACATCCTATACAACTCGAGAGTATGGTGTTCCCAGAACCAGTCATTCAATTAGCTATTGAACCTAAAACAAAAGACCAACAAGAAAAAATGGCTCTTGCTCTTGCTAAACTTTCTAGGGAAGACCCTTCATTTAGAGTTTCAACAAACCAAGAAACAGGTCAAACAATCATCGCTGGTATGGGTGAATTACACCTTGAAATCATCGTTGATAGACTTCTTCGTGAATTTAAAGTTGAAGCAAATGTTGGTGCTCCACAAGTTTCTTACAGAGAAAGAATGAAAAAACCAGTTGAAGCTGAAGGTAAATACATCCGTCAATCAGGTGGTAAAGGTCAATACGGACATTGTTGGGTTAAATTTGAACCTTTGGAAGAAGGTAATGATGCTTACGAATTTGTTGATAAAACAGTTGGTGGCTCTATTCCAAAAGAATTTATTCAACCTATTAACAATGGTATTAACGAAGCACGTATGAATGGTGTTCTTGCTGGATACGAAACAGTTGGTTTTAGAGCTACTGTTTTTGATGGTTCATTCCACGATGTTGACTCATCTGAAATGGCATTTAAAATTGCTGGTAGTTTGTCTTTCAAAGAAGCAGCAAACAAAGCAGGTACCGTTTTAATGGAACCTATTATGAAAGTTTCTGTTGAAGTTCCAGATGACTATTTGGGTACTGTTATGGGCAACTTGACTTCACGTCGTGGTATACTCCAAGGTACTGAAAGCATTTCTGGTTCTCAAAGAATTAATGCAGAAGTTCCTCTTTCTGAAATGTTTGGTTATGCAACGGACCTTCGTTCACAAACTCAAGGTCGTGGTGTGTTCGTTATGGAACCACTTAAATATGCAGAAGTTCCAAAATCTATTGCAGAAAAAATTATGAATAGTCGCAAAAAAGACAACTAAACAGTGGAGTTTTGTTTGAATTTACTTATGGATGACACCTTAAAGGGCGTCATAACCCGTAAATTCAAATCAAAACACTACTAGGGGTTAAAGCCACTTGGCGAAGAGAAGTCTTCGAAGAAAAATTGTTTGAATTTACTTATGGATGACACCTTAAAGGGCGTCATAACCCGTAAATTCAAATCAAAACACTACTAGGGGTTAAAGCCACTTGGCGAAGAGTATGCTTCGAAGTGTTAAAAATGTTTTAATGTTTTTGATTAATCATTATTTTCCCTCTCCTGCCAAGGAGAGGTGGCTTGCAGATATGCAAGTCGGAGAGGTTTTCTCTATGCAAATGATTGCAAAGATGTAAATGTTTGCTTAATGCTCAAGCACTTCGCATTTAACCACCAAGTGATGGAATAAAGCCACTTGGCAAAGGGGCGAGTTCAACCTAAATGTTTAATTTGGTCTTTTACTAAAACAAATATTGCTAAAAGCAAAAGCAAATTTAAAGTTTGCTATTAAAAATGCAAAAAATATTTTGCAAATTTAAATTATTGTGCTATAATGCACTCGTATACTAAAAAATTAAAGGAGATTATTTACAATGGCTAAGGAAAAATTTGACAGAAGTAAAGTACACGTTAACGTTGGTACCATTGGACACGTTGACCACGGTAAAACTACTTTAACTTCAGCTATATGCCAATATTGCGCTGCTAAAGGTATGGCAGATGCAATGAAATACGAAGATATCGATAAAGCCCCAGAAGAAAAGGCTAGAGGTATCACAATCAATACTGCTCACGTTGAGTATCAAACACCAAAACGTCACTACGCACACGTAGACTGTCCAGGACACGCTGACTATGTTAAAAATATGATTACAGGTGCAGCACAAATGGATGGTGCTATTCTTGTAGTTTCAGCTGCTGATGGCCCAATGCCACAAACTCGTGAACACATCTTACTTGCACGTCAAGTTGGTGTTCCATACATCGTAGTATTTATGAACAAAATGGACCAAGTTGATGATCCAGAACTTGCAGACCTTGTTGAAATGGAAATTAGAGATTTATTAACTTCTTATGGATTCCCTGGTGACACAACTCCAATCATTAAAGGTTCAGCTTTCAAAGCTGCAGAAGCTTGCCAAGCTGGTGACCTTGATAGTGAATGGTGCAAACCTATCCAAGAATTATTGGATACATTAGATTCATATATTCCAGATCCTGCACGTGCAACAGATCAACCATTCTTAATGCCAGTTGAAGACGTATTCACAATCACAGGTCGTGGTACAGTTGCTACAGGTAGAGTAGAACGTGGTGTTGTTAATATGAATGATACAGTTGAAATCGTAGGTCTTGGTGAAAAGAAAACTACAGTTGTAACTGGTATTGAAATGTTCCACAAACTTCTTGACCAAGCTCAAGCAGGTGACAACGCTGGTATCTTACTTCGTGGTATCCAAAGAACTGATATCGAAAGAGGACAAGTTCTTTGCAAACCTGGTTCAATCCACCCACATACTAAATTCCAAGCTCAAGTTTACGTTTTAAAACAAGCTGAAGGTGGACGTCATAAACCATTCTTCAATGGTTATAGACCTCAATTCTATTTTAGAACAACTGACGTTACTGGAACAATCGAACTTCCAGCAGGAACTGAAATGGTTATGCCTGGTGATAACATCACTATGACAATTGAACTTATTAAACCTATCGCTATTGAACAAGGTTTAAGATTCGCTATTCGTGAAGGCGGACATACAGTTGGTTCAGGTGTTGTTACAACAATTATTGAGTAATAACATTAGTGGTAAATTTTGAAATATTTCAAAATTTATGCTAACTAACATCGCAAAATTTTCGTTTTGCACATTCTTACAATTTAAAAAATTTTGATAATAACCCAATCAAAATTAATAAAACACACGAATTAACCCATCGTGTGTTTTTTTGTTTTCCTTGGTAAAATATATTTTTGAATTTTTTTTTAATTTTTCAACATTGACAAAAATTATTAATGCTTGTATTATATTAAATATGAAAAATTTTAGGGCGATTATAAAAAACTGCAATAATTTTGGTAATGATATCAAACTTGCTTCGGGTTTGATTTTAGATTTAAATAACAAAATTAATAGGCATGGATACAAAGGTTGTTCAACGCAAGAATTTGGCTCTTATTGGTTTTCATCACCAAAAGGTTTTGTGATTTTTAAAAATATTGATAAAACTATGGGATTCGTTGGTGACATTCAATTGCTTAATGAAATAGTATGCTTTAGACTTGCAAAACAAATGGGTATTGATGTGGCTGAATATATGCCAGCACAAATTAATAATGTTAAAGGGGTTGCTTCGGTTAATTTTGTAAAAAAAGATGAAAAATTGTTGTCTGCAATCGAACTTATTGGCCCTTGTGGAAGAAATATAAAAGCAATAATGCGTGCTCTTATTCCTGAAACGACAAGATATGATGTTGATTTTTCTCAAATATTCTATGGTCTTTATAGAATGACAATTTTTGACTTGTTAACTTTTCAATCAGATAGACATTTAAATAATATATCATTCATTTTAAATCAAAAAAACATTTTGCGTCTTGCGCCAATGTATGATAATGAATATTCTTTTTTTGTAACAAGTTATTTGTTTAACCATTTTGATTTTGATTTTGACTCGGTTGAAGATTATGTAGATAATTATTATATTGGAACGGGAGTAATTGGGGTTGAGCCAGTGGTTGATGTTGAAAGGATTAATTGTTACGATACATATATAAAACAAGTTGTGGAGGTTGCAAAAGTCGATTCAGATAGCGATAAAATACTGAAAAGTCTTTTAAATAAAGCGGATTTATCTTCCATATATTCAGATCTAAAAAAGGAAGGCTATATCATTAATAAAGATTATGAAAAATTCACTTGCAGTTTGATAGATTTTGCAAAAAACAGAATAAAAGCATTGTATGGTGAAAAATTAAAAAATGATTTGCAAAGATAAATAAAAAGGAGTTTTAATGGCTTTTTCCATTAAAAAATAAAAATGAAGAGTTTTAAGGCAATAATTAAAAATTATGATAAATTTAATACTAATATAAAACTAGCAAAAGGCGTTCGTTTGGTTTTAAAAAATGCTGAAACCCGTCATGGTATGGGAGGTATTTCATCTAACGCCTATGGAGAATATTGGTTTAACACAAACAATGGCAAAGCATTATTTAAAACATATGAATTATATTCTCAAAGCGATTTAAGAATGGTAAATGAAATCGTTTGCTCACGCCTAGCAAATCAATTGTCAATTCCTTGCGCAAAATATGAGCCCGCCTATTTAAATAATGCAGACAAAACTAAAGGTGTTATTTCTTACAATTTTTTAAATGAAAACCAACAAATATTTTCAATTAGCACTTTTTTTCGTGGCGAAGAAGTTGATACTTACAATGATATTATAAAAAAATTTAGAGAGAAGAAAAATCTATTTAAAATTGATTTTAATCAAATAAAAAATCAACTTTTTTCAATAATGGTGTTTGATTTGCTTACTTTTCAAACAGATAGACATTTAGATAATTTGTCAATAATAATAGAAAAAGGTGTAGTTAAATTATCTCCACTGTATGACAACGAATTTGCTTTTATAAATTTAAATTATACAGAAAAAGGAAAAGAGAATACAATTGATGAATTTGTGAATTTGTACTTTGATGGCAGAAAAATGATACCAGTAAAAAAATTAAATAGAGAAAATGGGTTGGAAAGTTATAATAATTTTGTTAAGCAAGTAGTTAATTTAGCAAATTCAAGTGAAGAATTTAAAAATAAATTTAAACAAATAATTTCAAAGGCAGATTTAAGACCAATTTATAAATCATTAATTGAAGAAGGATATGAAATAAACCCTGAATATATGGATTTTACAATTCAACTTTTAGATTATTCAAAACAAAAAATGAAACAAGCGTTTTTGGAAAAAAGTAAACAAAATGATAAGGGAAGATAAAACATATTTAAATTTAATTAAAAATTAAAAATAAATAAGTAAAAAATAATTATTTTTCAAAAAAATACATAGATTATAATTTTCCCGTAATAAATAAGACAAAAAATGCCCCCAAAAAGTTAGATACTTTTTGGGGTATTTTTTAATCTTGCTCATTATAACATTTTAACTTGTTTAAACTGAGGATTTTTATTAACCATAAAAGTGATGTTTTTTAAACTTCAATTTTATCATTTCTAAAATCATCAGGCGCTAAAAACTCTAGTATATCCATATTAAAAGCACTGCTTATTAAGTATAGTGTTGAAACTAACACATTTTCCGAACGTCCTTTTACAAGATTGCTTATTGTACCTTCTCTTAAACAAGTGATTTTAGATAATCTATAAATTGACATATTGTTTTTATATAATAGCTCTTTTATTCTTTTGCCAACAATTTTTCCAATGTTCATATGTCCTCCATACAAATATCATAAGTACGAAGCATTAAAAATATACATCATTTGAATGTTGTAAGTATTTGACTTACCATAATTCAAATGATATAATTAGTGTATGGTAAAAAGGTGTTTAATTTTTAGAAAACCTTATGAAAATATGTCCGATGCTTTATTTAAAAATACATGTATGTTTTTGGAAAAATTGATTTATGAAGAAATGTATAATGTATTTTATATTGAAGAAGGGCAATATATTTTACAGTCTTTTTTAGAAAGCAAAAATGTAAAAATTTGTTATTTGGAAGGTAAGTATAACTCTTTTTTTATAGACTTTTTAGATTATAATTGTTATAAGATGAATGGTAAGATGTATGATATCTATCATTTGACGTTAAAGTTTGATTATACAGTCTTGATAAATTTTAAAGAAAGTGAAATAACTGCTGTAAATACGTTTATGCCAATCAAAAACGTCAAATATAGTTTTATTTTTGAAAATGATATACAAAGTTTTTCGGGTATTATCAAAACTAGTAAGCAAGAAATATTTGACACACTTATTTAATTTTTGATAAAATTTGAATAAAGAGAGGTAAAAATTATGGAACTTAAAGGTAGTAAAACTGAAGCAAATTTATTAAAAGCATTCGCTGGTGAAAGTCAAGCCAGAAATAAATATACATATTTTGCATCAAAAGCAAAAAAAGAAGGATTCAATCAAATTGCAGAAATTTTTGAAGAAACTGCAAAAAATGAAATGGAACACGCAAAACTTTGGTTTAAACATTTGGGTGGTATCAATGATACTTACTCAAATCTTTTGGCAGCAGCTGCTGGTGAAAATGGTGAATGGACAGATATGTATAAAAAAATGGCAATTGAGGCTAGGGAAGAAGGGTTTGAAGATATTGCCTGCCAATTTGAAGGTGTTGCAAACATTGAAAAACGCCATGAGGAACGTTATTTAAAACTTGCTAAAAATATTAAGGAAAATCAAGTTTTTGTTAAAAAAGACGAAAAAGTGTGGATTTGTACAAATTGTGGACATATTCATGTTGGAAAAAGTGCACCTGAAACTTGCCCTGTATGTAATCATCCGCAAAGTTACTTTAAAATTTTGGAAGAAAATTATTAAAAAGATTTAAATGTTTGATTTCACTTTGAGCTTTAGCATTTAACCGCTAAAAGACGGTTAAGTGCTACTCGGGTATCGTTCAAGCAAAGCATTTACATCTAGGTGAAAATAAGGACGATTATAATAAAAAAAAGTATAAAGCCACTTGGCGAGGTGTGACTTCGAAGTGTTAAAAATGTTTTAATGTTTCTGATTAATCAATATTTTTCCTCGCCTGCCAAGGAGAGGTGGCGAAAAATCTTTGATTTTTTGACGGAGAGGTTAAATATATGTAAACGATTGCTTTCACTAAAGTAACTTTAGCTGGTAGTCCACCAAATGACGGACTACCGCTTTTGTTTTACTCGCTTCAAGCAAAGCATTTACAACTCAAGGGCGGTATACTATAGCAAACAAAAAACATTTAACATCACAAACTTAAATAGTGACGTTACTTTTCTTTTCGTCTTGCGGGGAAAACTTTGATTTTTAGATGATGAAGTTTTTTATTAATGTAAAAAAGTTGTAACAGAAATGTAATTCTATTACAACTTTTTTTAAGGTTTTACACATTAAGCAATCTGCAAATGCTTTTGTTGAAAATCATAAAGATTAAATCTAATATCCAAATAATATTGAAACCAAATATTAATCTAATTATGCCTGCAACAAATTTTCCTTCTTGGAAACGAGTAATTGCTCCGCAAATCCAAGATGTAACTGGAATAATAGCCAAAATAACACTGACTATATAACCAAGACCAAAATAATCACTTTTTTTTGCCATAATACCTCCTACACTTATAATATACTACATTACTTAATAAAAAATCTACATTTTTAATGCAAATTTTGTAAAATTATGCTATAATTTTTATATGAAAAAAATTGAAACAGTTGCCAAAAAGTCTGATAAAATATTAAAAGTTTTAGGAAAACAGTGTCCTTTTGTAACTTATTCTGCCTTAACTTGTGCTTTAAGGCAAAAGGATATCATTGTAAATGGAGTTAGAATTAAAGAAAATTCTCCTATTTTAGAAGGCGATAAAATTACAATTTATGTTCCAGACAATGCAAGCAAAAAGGATTTATTTAAAATTGTATATGAGGATCAAAATGTTATTTTTATTGATAAAGGGAAAGGCATTGAAACTTGTGATGGTGAATTTAATGTGCAAACTGAATTAATTAAACAAAACAAAAATGTTTTTGCAGTTCATCGTTTGGATAGAAACACTTTGGGGCTTGTTGTTTTTGCTAAAAACATCGAAACGCAAAAGGAACTTATCAATCAATTTAAAAAAGGAAATGTTGAAAAGTTGTATTATGCGGAAGTTGTGGGTAAAACTGAAAACCACAAAATGTTGCATGGATATTTAGTTAAAAATAAAGAAGAAAGTCAAGTCAAAATTTTTAACAACAAAATTTTAGGTGGTGTGGAAATATACACCGAATATCAAGTTCTAAAAAGTAGTGGTGGAACTTGTTTGCTTTCTGTAAAAATAAAGGATGGCAAAACCCATCAAATAAGGGCACATTTAGCATTTAACAAAATTTATATAATTGGTGATGGTAAATATGGAAAAAATGAAATTAATTCTAAATATAAAGCAAAAACACAACATCTTAAAGCGTACAAAATAATTTTTAATATTCCTCAAAATTCTTTCCTAAATTATCTTAACAATTTAAACATCGAATTAGATGAGAGGTTTTAAATGGATTTAATTAAGGATTGTTGGACTAAAAATGATTTTAATGAATTTAATAATTACCTACTTTCGCTTGCGAATATGGAAAAAGCAATTTGGACAAAGAGGATTTATGCAACACAAAAACAGACGCTTGCAATTAAAATTCCTATTTTAAGAGAACTCGCAAAAAAAATCGCAAAAGGTAATTTGCAAGCTTTTTTAATGCTTCAACCTCAAGAATATATTGAAAATGATATTTTAAGTGCATTGATAATCAATTTTATAAAAGACTTTGATTTACAAAAAGTACTTATTAACAATCTTTTAATAAATGTGGATTCGTGGGTATGCACGGATACCATTAAACCTTTTGTAAAAAGAACCGATTTTAACACAGTTTATAATTTTTCTTGTGTATTAATAAAAAGCGAAAAAGTATTTGTTAGAAGATTTGCTTTTGTTTTATTGTTGAAATTTGCAAAATATGAGGAATGTACTGATAAAATTCTTATGCTTATAGACAATTGTCATAATGAAAACGAATATTATGTAAAAATGGCAATTTCTTGGCTAATTTGTGAATTAATTATTTATTTTCCAGAAAAAACAATTAAATTTTTAAATAATTATAAAAATTTTAATAAAAATGAAAATAATATATTTATCTTAAGAAAAGTAGTGTCAAAATGTAATGATAGTTTTAGAATTAAAAATGAATTAAAAATGTCATTAAAAAGTTTAATTAAAAATATTTAACAATATTTTGATTTTTTTTAGATAATGCTGTATATTAAATATATATTTAAATATTTTTTAATTTAATTTTAAAATAAAGTTTTGGGTATGTTAGGAGGGGAAAAGTGTATATTATTCCTAGAACCACAAAGGTTAAAACTGAAATTATTAAGGGCGTCACTGCAAGTGATTTGATTTTTGTGGCAATTTGTGCTGTGGGTGCAATTGGTCTTTTTACGGCAAATTTCCCATTTCATTATTACTTTGGTTTTGTTTGGATAGGTTTTATGTTTGTTTTCTATTTTTGTAAAACAGGTGATGAAACTAGACTATACCAAACCTTAGTTTATTTATTTAGATTTTTTGCACAAACAAAATATTATTCAAAAGAGGCTAAGCGTGGAGCAATGCCTATGAAAAAAATTATTCCTTTTGAAGGGTTATATCAAGATAGGTTTATTGATTTTGGTGACTATTATGCACAGGTTATTGAAGTTAATCCTATCGTTTTCGGTCTTTTGAATGAGGAAAAGCAAGACTTGGTTATAAATGCTATGTCAAAAGCGTTAACACGTATCGCAAATGACCAAACAGCAAGCATAATTAAAATTAACAAGGCAATGATTCTTGATAATTATATTTATAATGAGGACAAAAAATATAATAAATTAATGGACCTTGAATCTGAAGGTGAAATGTCACAGGCGGAAGTTGACGTTAGAGCAGGCGTTTTTGAAGAACGTGTTGCATTAATGGAGCGTATGAATCGTCAAGACAAAATATATAAAGATTATTTTTATATTATTGTGTACGATAAAGATCGTGAAACACTTGAAACATCTGTAAATGGAATTATAAATACATTACAAAATGCTGTTACAACAATCAATTGTACGCTTGTGGTTGGACACGAATTACTTGTGTTTTTACGTGCTAATTTTGGAAAAGAATTTGACGAACGTGAACTTGAAACTATTTCAATGAACAAGTATTATGATTGGACAACACCTAATGAAATTAAGTTCCAAGCATCTAGGACCATTATTGATGGAAAACCATATAGACATTTTGCAATAACAGATTTCCCTGTTCAAGTGGGAAACGCGTGGGCCGCTCCTTTTTATTTGTTGGACCGTACAAAAGTTGTTACAAAATTTAAACCTATTCCAAGATTTGAATCTGAAAAGAAAATTGATAAAGCCATAATGGAAATGGAAAGCAAAATTATGCATGGTGGCTCAACAAGTAAAAAAATAGAATATCAAACCCACCTTCAAACTCTTAGAACATTATTACTACAATTAAAAAACAACAATCAACAGTTGTTTGAAACGAGTGTATATATCACTTGTGAAGAGCCTGCAAGAAAAGATGTTCGTGCAATTTTAAAACAAGAAGGCTTTAAGTTTAGTGAAATGTTTGGAAGGCAAGTTGATGCTTTTGTTAGCAGTAATATTTCAATGCGTAACGCTTGCAAAGAGGCTAAACGTGGTATTCCAACTGACTCTCTTGCAGCAATGTTCCCTTTTATATCATCTGCACTTCAAGATAAAAATGGTTTTTATGTTGGGGACAATGAATTTCCAGTTTTTATAGACTTTTTTAAACGTGACAGAGAACGTGTTAATAGCAACATGATGGTTATTGGTAAGTCTGGATCTGGTAAGTCATATGCAACAAAAACATTACTTGCAAACTTTGCAGCAGACAATTCCAAAATATTTATTCTTGACCCAGAAAACGAGTATACTAATCTTGCCTTAAATTTAAATGGTAAAGTAGTTGACGTTGGTTCATCTTCAATGGGTATAATTAATCCTTTCCACGTGTTTACAAGTTTAAAAGATGATTCTTTACTTGCTCAGTTGAAACAAAGAAAAAGGTCAGCAGAGGAAATCGAGCAAGAGCGATATATCGCCGAAAAAGAGGGGCGAGAAGTTATACAAGAAGAGGAAACTGAAATTGACACCTCAGATACTTTTGCTCAACATTTGCAATTTTTGGAACAATTTTTTAGAGTTATTCTTTCAGGTATGTCAAGCGATGCATTTGAAGCATTAAACTCTTGCGTGGTTGACGTTTATAGAGCAAAAGGAATAAATGACCATTCAGATTTTGCAAATATGAAACCAGAAGAATTCCCAATTTTTGATGACCTATATGAATTGATTTTAAACAGAATAAAAACCGAAAAAAATGAGTATATCAAAACCAATTTAATGGTTATTGAAACTTACGTAAAAAAATTCGCAAAAGGCGGACGTAATAGTAAGTTATGGAATGGACCTACAACTCTTGAAACAAAGGAAAATTTTATTTCTTTTAATTTTCAAAGTTTGCTTGCAAACAATAACCAAGTTATTGCAAACGCACAGATGTTAATTATTTTTAAATACTTAATGAATGAAATAATTAAAAATAAAGACTTTAACCAAAAGTACAAATTAAACAGACACATTATTGTTGCCGTGGATGAAGCCCATATGTTTATTAATCCAGAATATCCTATAGCACTTGACTTTATGGCACAAATGGCAAAAAGAATTCGTAAGTATGGTGGTATGCAAATTGTAATTACCCAAAATATTAAGGACTTTGTTGGTTCACCAGAAATTGAGCGTCAATCTACTGCGGTTATTAATGCCAGTCAGTACTCCTTTATTTTTGCACTTGCTCCTTCAGATTTAAATGACCTTGTTGAACTTTATAGAAAATCTGGTGAAATAAATAAAGAAGAGCAAAATAGTATTGTTACTGCGGGTGTGGGGCAAGCATTTGTTATCACAAGTCCAATGAACAGAACTACAGTTCAAATTAGTGCAGGTGATTATGTGAGGAAGATTTTCTCATAAAACAAAGGTGTTTTGTATGAATTTACTTATGGATGACGCAGGACGTCATAACCCGTAAATTCAAATCAAAACACCTTTAGTGGGATAAAGCCACTTGGCGAAGTAATTCTTTCGAAGAAAAATAATATCTTTTATTTTGTGCACCTATGTAAAACCACTTGAACGGAGAGAAATCTTTGCGGGGGTGGTTTTTATAATGGGGTGAAATTATTCGCTTCGCTTATGGATGACGCAGGACGTCATAACCCGTAAATTCAAATCAAAACACCTTTAGTGGGATAAAGCCACTTGGCGAATAAAAAATTCGAAGATTTTTTCCTCCCCTGCCAAGGGGAGGTGGCAAACGAAGTTTGACGGAGAGGTTCTTTTAATTTTTCCTCCCCTGCCAAGGGGAGGTGGCAGTTGAAAACTGACGGAGAGGTTAAAAGATGTAAAAGTTTGCTTACGCTTTACACTTTGTGTTTTTGCTTACATAAATTACAAGCAAAAACTCTACGTTAAAATCGCTTAAAGCAAATCATTTACATCTAGTGTCATAAGGATGATACTTTATTTATTAATAAGGGAAACAAAAGATACTTGGGGGAGAATGCTTCAAAGTATTAAAAATGTATTTGTATAATTATTATTTTTTCCTCTTTTGCCTTGCGTGAGATGGCGAAAAATCTTTGATTTTTTGATGGAGAGTTTTTTCTTGTGTAAATTTTTATAATTAGATGTTATTTAACGAAAAATTTCTATTTTTTAAATTTTATAAATGCTTATAAAACTAGCATTAAAATAAAGTTATCCACAATTTTACTTTATAATTTTTTTTACAAACTTCTCTAAAAATATACAAAAATTACCAATAATTTTTAAAAAACTTTTTTAAACGTTTGACATCGCGGGGGAGGGGAGATATAATTGCTCTAAATTGATATAAATTTTATGATTAAAAAATATAATTTTAACTAAACCTAATTATACACATATTCTGAGAAGTTTTCCACAAAATAATTATTATATTTTTAGTTTTAAAAAATTAAAAGGGGATAAAAAATGAAAAAACATAAATTTACTTTATGGCTAAACATCGCAACTCTTTGTTTATGTTTTGCAATACTTGCATTTGGTGTATACTCAGCAAAAAGAGCTCGCCTTACAACAAGTGGTACAGTAGGGTTTAAAGCACATGAATGTGAAGTGGCAGTTGTGGCTACAATTGAAAATGCAATGCGTAGCGAAAGCTTAGATTATGCAATTGTTAGTGATAAAATTTATACAAATCAAGGCGAATCTTCAGACCAAACTTGGCAAGATAAATTCGACAAAGGAACAGATTCAAACGGGAAACTTGTGACTTTATCAAAAGACAACAATGATGTTTGGTCTTTTGGCGATATATTCTTTGATGATATGAATATTTCTAATGATGAAGACATGCAACCAATTATCATTACTTTTTCAATAACCAACTATTCTTTATTTCCAGTTAAGGCTTCTTTTACGCTTCCAACAATAACCAATATCTCAACAGAAGGCTCGGTTAATGAAATTGTAGTAAATGCTTTTGAAAATGAAACTCCAGGAACTTCTCAATTGGTTTTGCAAATGGCTATATCCGATACAACTCAAGAAGTAAGTTTTGAAGGATTAAACTTGGATGTTAATTTAGAAAGAAACATTTTTGAGGCATCAACAACTAGTTATAATGGATATGTTGATGGTGGAGAATATGTTATAACCCAAGTTCCAAGTGGCTCAGGCACATTGGTTATTCCAAACATTTTAAAACAAGATGGAAAAACATATCGTGTTAAAAAAATTACAGGTTCTTCTAACGGGAAATGTATTACAAACGCGGACAAATATTCTGAAATTATAGTTCAAGAAGGTATTGAACAGGTTGAAATAGCATCTTTTACGGGTTGCACATTAAAAAAAATAACTCTCCCTTCAACGATAACAGATATTGGGTATGCAGCATTTTTTAACGTAATATCTTTGGAAGAAGTAGTTTTACCAAGTAATTTAAAATCAATAGGTGAATGGGCTTTTTCAGGAACTGCATTGAACTCAATAACAATTCCTAATTCAGTGAAAACAATTGAGAAAAGAGCTTTTAGTGGTTGCTCGAACTTACAAAGTGTAACATTATCTAAAAATTTAAAATCCATAAATGAAAGAGCTTTTAATAATTGTACTTCATTAACAACTATAACCTTACCTGAAGGCTTGGAAAAAATTGAAAAATACGCGTTTTTTCAATGCACTAGTTTAAATAACATAAAAATACCAACAAGTTGTAAAATAATTTTACAAGAAGCATTTAGTAAATGTACTGCTCTTGCAAATGTTGAAATTCCTTCAACAATGCAAAATTTTGGATTCTTGGCATTTTATAACACACCTTTTTTAAACAACAACGTTGACACCCCAAAACAATGCTACGATGATAGCACTAAGTATTATTTAACAAAAATAAGTAGCACTGTTACTGATACTACAACAATAACAAACTACGATAAAGTTAACATATTAATTGATGGTGCAACATATGCAACAAGATCTGATAATTCATATACATTTGGAACAAATAGTATTTTCACCAATTTAAGTATGCCTAATGTTGAAGTCGTTGGTGATTATGCATTTAATACTTGTACAGCATTAACATCATTTGATTTACCAGCATTAAAATTTATGGGTTGTGGTGCTTTCTCAGGTTGTACAAGTTTAAATATCGTTCTTCCAACCAATTTGGTTTTTATAGGCAATCAAGCATTTTCTAAATCAGATGGCGGAACGGCAACAACAATAACCATTCCAGCTTCAACCATTCAAATCGGTGGCGACTACTATGTTGGTGACAATGAAGAAAATGAAATTTTAGGAACTCACGTTTTCTATATGGCACTTTTAGGCACTTTAAACAACTTTGTTGTTGAAGAAGGGAACCAGCACTTTAAAGCGCATGAGGGAGTACTTTATACTAAAAATTATAAATATCTTATTGCTTATCCACCAGTTAAAGAAGAAACAGATTACACAATGCCAGAAGGCTGTGAGGATTGTTTCCAAATGGCATTTAGTAGAACAACAACACTTATTAATTTAACTTTAGCCAACTCATTTAATATTATTGATGGAAGAAATAGAGTACTAAATCATTCAACCTTTTCAGGAAATTCTTGTAATTTGGATGCTGCTATTTACAACTATTCGAGAATAGAAAATATATACGTTAAAGAAGACAACACAAAATATACCTCAATTTCAGGCGTGCTTTACTCAAAAGATGGTAAAGAACTTTTATGTAAACCACTTTACAATTGTAGATATGGAACATTTACAGTTGCGGATTCTTGTGAAAGAATTGATATTGTATCAATGGACTTCACAAGTGGAGCGATGCAACACAATGGAGTTTGGGTTGGCGGACAGGTTAGTAAAATTGTTTTAGGAGCCAATGTGAAGTATATAAGTCCCGAGATGTTGGATGTTTTAAATACAACAGGGACTGAAAATCCTATTGAAAGAGTGAGCAACTCATCTGTGTATATTGTTAATGAAAAAGGTCTATTCCAAAAAGCTTAAATAAACAGAATATTGTTAATTAAATTTCAAACCCTAAAAGTGCTTAACTTTTAGGGTTTGTTTAGAAATTGAAAACAACACATTTTTTTGCATTTTGCTACTTGAATAATATAATTATTTATGATACAATATTGTTAGTTATAAAAAGTGAGGTAAAATTAATGGTTAAAGATATAGAATTTTCAAGCGATACCCTTAAACAAATTTCACATCTAATTAATGAAAGGAAAAATGCTTTTGATTTATTAAAAGATAACTTAGAAGGTAAATCTAAATTAGATTATACTGACATTGTATCTAGGTTGCAAGTTCAGTATTTTGCACTTGATAGGAACAGAGGGAATGTGTTAACTAAAGAAGAATGGTTTAATGATGGCTTTAACAACACTTTTAAAGTTAATGAGGCAATTTCACCAATTACAAAAAACAATGAATATTCTTCTTTCGCGCTAATTGAACCAAGTGATGATATGCTTTTGCATTATCCTTTGGATGATGATTATATTGCATTGGTTGGACCTTTTGCAATTAAAGATGGCAAAGAATATACTGAATTTCAATTTGAAAAAGAATTAAATAATATTCAAACTAAATTGGGTATTAAAGTTTTGCAAAGCAATAAGTTATCTTTTTCAAAATTTAAACAAAACTTTGTAAAAAATGCAATTATAAAAATAAAAAATAAATTTTTGAAATTATGTAAAAAAGAGCCTGTTCAAACTACATATTATGGGAAAATTTATTTAAGATCAAACATTGAAGGCTTTGTTCCTTCGTATGTAGATAGAGTAGCAAAAATTTATGACTATATATTAAAAGTTTCCGTAAGTAAATTTGCTAAAAAATATAAAACAAAAAACAACAAAAAATTGCCGAAATCAATTCAATTTGCTTCAAGAATTTATGCAAATATTTTGATGTCTAGAGTCCTAGATTTAAATGATGTTTCAAATAATATAAAATTAGAAAAATGTTTATGGTTGCAATTTGCGAATGTGTTAAACAAGTACTGTTTTGACAGTAGTGAGCTTAAAGCCATAACTAAATTAGGCTTAGAGGCTGCTATTCAAACTTGCAAAGATTTAGGAATAACCAAAAACCAAATAGTTGCAAAAGCTACAAAAATAGGCTTTGTGTACGATTGTGTTCCACAAAACGAACATGAAGCGTTCTTACGAGTTAAAGAAAGAGACTATTCAATATATTCTGAAAATTCAAATTTAAAAAATAAAGAACAAGATAATGTTAATAAGTCTTCTAAAGAAGAAAACATTACAAGTTTTGCAAAAAAATCAAATGAAAGTGTTAATACAACAACCAAGAAAAAATTAAGTGGAGAACAGGAACTTAAAGAAATTGTTAAAACTGAAAAAGCAAATAATTCAGTTAAGGAATCTTCAGTTGCAAAAATGGTTGATAAAGCTGTTGTAAATTTCTTAGCAACACAAGGTACAAATCTTGCTGAAAAAATCAATTCTGGTAAAATAAGTGCCAAAAAAGTTGAATTAACCAACGCACAATTAAATTTATATAATTTAGTACTTAGTTACTATGTTCAAGCAAGTAGGTCAAAACCTATGTCTGTTAAAAATGATTGCAATTATAATGAAAATGAAATTTCAAAAGCAAAATTAATTGCAAAAGCATTGATTTCAGAAAGGGCAAATTTAATCGCAGATGCAACAAGTGGCAAATATGAAAAAGGAGACAATCAAACCTCAAGGGCTTACATTAATTCAATTTGCAAAATTAAAACGAACTCAACAGTTAAAGAGTTTTTTACAAAACTTATTAAACTATCAATAAAGCATTTTACAGAAGTTAAAAAAACAACCATAACCGATTCTGAAGTGTCTGATTTAAATTATATAGAGGGTAAAGCTGAAGAACTAAAAAATGTTGATGTGCCTAACTTTGTTTTAGTTGATGAAACGCTTTCTTCACTAAATGAAACTGCTACAGACAATGATTATAAACCTAATTTTATTATTATTGATGAAAATGCAAAAGAAGAAACTAAATAAGTTATTTAAATAATTAAATTTTTAGATAGTAATTAATGTGAATATATTAGACAAAATAAATTGTGAATATAATTAAAATTATGATTTTGTTAACAAAAGCCACCAAACGATTTTCGCTTGACGGCCTTTGTTTTTAGTGGCACAAAATATTTAAAATTCATATAAAAAACTATGCAAAGTAAACTTATCATTAAACCAAATGGCTACTACGAAGGAATTGTTAAAAATCTTTATGCAGGCAATGAGGGTGAAATATTGACATTTTTGCAAGAAATGTATCAGGCAAATATAGTTTTTCCGTTTGAAAAAGAACAATTTGAATTTTTAAAAAAACTATATGAAGATGATATAGAGCACACGAGAAGATTATCAGAAATATTGGTACTTATGGGTGCTGACCCTAAACTTTTGAATGTTCAAAATATTTGGGTGTCTGGTAAAAGCATAGATTATGTAAAAAGTTACAAACAGATATTATATACAAATTTAGAGTTAAAAGAAAAAATCATAATTGATTATAAAACGGCAATAAATAAGATTTCAGATTCTAACATAAACTTAATTTTATCTCTCAATTTAGAAGATGAAATTCTTCATAAAAATATGATAATAAAACAAATTGAAAAAACGATTTAGGGAAAAATTAAACGACATTTAGCATTTAAAGATTTTTTATGTACAAATCCAAGTATCAAATTTTTCTTGAAAAAATGGTGCATTTTTTGTTGCCTTGTTGAAAGTGGTTGTGTGTATTTTCGATAGGTCTATGAAAACACTAACTAACAATTAGTGTTTTTTTTGTATAAAGTAAAAGTTGGTAACATACTAATGTTCAATTTATTTCAATAGCAAACTTTTTGAAAATATATTTACAAATAACTTTTGTATTTTGTTTTGAAAAATCTTTAGTTTGTTGTAAAATAGCCTTATGTTAAAAATAGGAGCTATACATTATGGGGCTTTTTTTAAATGAGGTTAACTTCAAAACAACAAGAAGCGATGAATTCCCTTTTAATTTACCTATATTTAAAAGTGATTTTACGTTAAAGTTTTCTGCTCCAATTACATTTGTTTTAGGAGAAAATGGGGTTGGCAAAAGTACATTTTTAGAAAATTTAGCATACAAATTAGGTTTTAATATTCTTGGCGGAAACAAAAATCATACTTTTAATATTTCCAAATCTTTTGATAACGTAAAGCTTTCTGACTATTTAAAGATGTCATACAAAATTAAACCAACTTCTGGTTTTTTCTTTAGAGCAGAAAGTTTTTTTAATTTTGCTGGATATATAGATGAACTTGCAGAAGAAGATAAATGTATTTATAGGTCTTATGGCGGGAAATCTCTTCAAAAACAATCTCACGGAGAATCTTTTCTTTCCTTGTTTCAAAGTAGATTTAAAAATGGCTTGTATATTTTGGATGAGCCTGAAGCGGCATTATCTCCTGAAAGACAGTTCGCTTTAATTTCTCTACTAAAACAAAAAACTCAAACTAACGAATGTCAATTCATTATTGCAACTCATTCCCCAATTTTAATAGCAACCCCTAATTCAATAATTTATGAAATAACAAATAATGGAAATTTTGAAATGGTTGATTATATTAACACTAAACAATTTCAATTATATAAATCATTTATTAACAATCCAGAAAGAATAATTAAAATGTTGTAGGAAGGTAATTATATGTATTTTATTTTAAATAGAAATATTGATTTAGTTAAAGGGAAATCAAAAGCATTAATTGTAGATGTTAACAATGCAAAAACATATCAAATTGATTTAAAATTTTATAGATTATTGCAATTATTAAAAAAGGGTGTATTAATTGAAAAAGTATCAAATAAAACAGATTATGTAATATCAAGATTAAAAGTATTAGAATCATTTAAAATAGGTTATTTTTCAAGTAATTTTGAAATATTTAATAATAATTGTTACGATGTTAAAAATTTAGGTATGGTGTGGCTTGTTGTTACTAATAATTGTAATTTTAAATGTTTGCATTGTTATGAAAATGCAAACATATGTAAAAGACAATCTATTTTAAATATAAATACAATAAAAACTTTTTTTTAATTTAGCAAGTGGAAAAACTAATATCAAGTGTGTCCAAATCACTGGTGGGGAGCCGTTATTACTGGGGAAGGCATATATAACTTCCATACTTAATATTTTAAAAAAGGAAAATATTGAATATATTGAAATCTATACTAATTTATATTTTTTGGATGATGAATGGATAAGTATTTTTCTTAAGTATAATGTTCATATAGCCACTAGTTATTATTCTAGATACAATACTATTTTTGATTCTATTACAGGGATAAGCGGTAGTTGTGAAATACTAAATTCAAATTTACTAAAGTTAAAACAAAACAATATACCTTTCAGAATTGGAATAGTAATAATGAAACTGAACGTTGAGGAAGCATATACTTTGCGCCCATATTTAAATAATAAATTTGGTTTAAGTGAAATTAAGAATTTTGATATTGTCAGACCATTGGGCAGGGCTAATAAAAACTTGGTTCCCTTAGAGTTTAAGGAGAAAAGATTATCTGGAAATAATATTATTAATGTACAAAATTATTCTAAATATTTTTATAATAAAGTTTATAATTCATGCTGGGGAGATAAAGTATGTATCAAATATGATGATTCACTTTATCCGTGTGTAATGTCAAATTATAAATTAGGACCTGTAAATAATGTAATAGATATATTATTTAAAAAAAATTCATATAGATTTTTAACTAAAGATAAAATAAGACATTGTAAAAACTGTGAAAAGCGATATTTTTGTAATGAATGTAGACCAATGATAATGATGAACAAAAATAGAATCAAGAGTAAACCACGAGATTGTGTTTATAACACAAAAAAGGAGAACTAAATGAAATTAAATATTAATGAAAACAGAGAATTGACTATAGAACTAATTTATGAAGAAAAGTTAGACTATTCTACAAGCTTAAATTTAGCTTGCGAACCAGATTGTGAACCATTTTGTAATCCAGGATGCAATCCAGATTGCGGACCACATTGCGACCCACATTGTATACCTATTTGTAGTCCGAGTTGCGAACCTTGTTTTCCATTTAGTAATTGTGATCCAGATTTATTTTATAATTGATAAATAACTTTTGTATTTTGTTTTGAAAAATCTTTAGTTTGTTGTAAAATAGCCTTATGTTAAAAATAGGAGCTATACATTATGGGGCTTTTTTCTCGCGATTCAAAAGGTATTAAAAAATTAAAAAAGATTGCAAACTTAGTTATTGCATTAGAAGATAAGTATTCATCTATGACTGATGATGAATTAAAAGCACAAACTGGAATTTTAAAACAAAGGCTTGCAGATGGTGAAACTTTAGACCAAATTTTACCTGACGCTTTTGCTGTTAACAGAGAGGCTGCATTCAGAGTTTTAAATATGAAACACTTTTATGTGCAAATTATGGGCGGTATTGCTCTGCACCAAGGCAGAATTGCAGAAATGTCAACTGGTGAGGGTAAAACTTTGGTTGCAACACTTCCAGCATATTTAAATGCACTTACTGGAAAGGGCGTTCACGTTGTTACAGTAAATGAATACTTAGCTAAGCGTGATGCTGAACAAATGGGTAAAGTACATCGTTTCTTAGGACTCACTGTTGGTGTAACTGTTAGTGGAATGGATGAAAATGCAAAAAGAGCAGCATATAACTGTGACATTACATATTCAACAAACAATGAACTTGGATTTGATTACTTACGTGATAATATGGTTAATCAAGCCGCTAGGCGTATGCAAAGAGGTCATAATTTTGCTATTGTCGATGAAGTGGACAGTATTTTAATTGACGAAGCAAGAACTCCGCTTATTATTTCAGGTCAAGGCATTAAATCATCAGACGCATATTACACAGCACAAAAATTTGCTAAAACTTTGATTCCTGAAGAGGATTTTGAAATTGACAAAAAAATTAAAGCAATTCATTTAACTGAATCAGGTACAACCAAAGCAGAAAAATTTTATAAAATTGATAATTTGGCAGATGTCAAATATATGGAATTAAATCATTACATATTGAATGCTTTAAAAGCAAATTATATAATGATTGCTGACGAAAATTACATAGTTAAAGATGACGAGATTTTAATTGTTGATGAATTTACTGGTAGATTGATGAATGGCAGACGTTTTTCTGATGGACTTCATCAAGCAATTGAAGCAAAAGAGGGCGTAAAAATCAAAGATGAAAACAAAACTCTTGCAACAATTACTTTCCAAAATTATTTCCGTTTATATAAAAAACTTAGCGGTATGACTGGTACTGCAAAAACGGAAGAGGCTGAATTTAATGGAATTTATAAATTAGACGTTATTACAATTCCAACAAATAAACCTTGCATAAGAGTTGATGAGCCAGATATTATTTATCGTACTGAAAAAGGTAAATTAAATGCGGTAATTGAAGAAATAAAGGAACGTCACGCTTTAGGTCAACCAATTCTTGTTGGTACAGTAAACATTGATAAGTCTGAGGAATATTCAAAAGCGTTAACAAAAGCGGGCATAAAACATACTGTTCTTAATGCTAAAAACCATGAAAAGGAAAGTGAAATTGTGGCTCAAGCGGGTAGATTGGGTGCAGTTACAATTGCAACAAATATGGCCGGACGTGGAACAGATATTTTGCTCGGTGGTAATCCTGAATTTTTAGCTACAATAAAAATGGAAAAAGAAAAATTTGAACCAGAAGAAATTTCTTTTGCGACTTCTTTTGTGGCATCAGACGATGAAAAATTAAACCATGCACGTGAAGTATTCAAAAAATATTTGGCTGAATTTAAAAAAATAACTGATGAAGAAAAGCAAAAAGTAATTGAAGCAGGCGGTTTGCATATTATTGGTACTGAACGACACGAATCAAGACGTATTGACAATCAGCTCCGTGGACGTAGTGGTCGTCAAGGTGACATTGGTAGTTCTATTTTCTTCCTTTCGCTTGAAGACGACTTAATTGTTCGTTTCAGTGGCACAAAACTACAAACAATTGCTGACGCTTTAAAAATAGATGACAACACACCTATTCAAATGCGTTTGATGGCTCGCCAAATTGAAAACGCTCAAAAGAAAATTGAAGCACAAAACTTTGGTTCTCGTAAAACAGTTCTTCGTTTTGATGATGTTATGAACACTCAGAGAGAAATTATTTATGGTGAAAGAAATAAAGTTTTAGATGGCGTTGATATTCACGAACAAATCTTACAAATGATTCCAGCGGTAATTAGCAGAATTATTGACCAACAAGTTGATGCTGATAAACCAAGTTTTGATTGGGATTTAAATGCAATTAATATGGGACTTGAAGATAAACTTTTCCCTAAAGGTACAAATCTTATTGATGAACAATATGTTGAAGATTTGGATGCTGAAGAATTAAAAGAAAAATTAACAAACCATATAACTGAACGTTATCAAAAGCTTTGTGACAAAACAAAAGAATTTGGCTTTGATTTCAGCAATATTGAAAGATTTATGCTTTTAAGAGTTGTTGATTCATTATGGATGGATCATATTGATGAAATGAATATCTTAAAAAATGAAATCATTATTCAACAATATGGTCAACACGATCCTGTTTTAATGTATAAGGAAGAAGGTTTCCAAATGTTTGACAAAATGGTTGAACGTATTCAGGAAGACACTATAGCATTCCTACTCAACAGTAAAATTGAAATCAAAATGCCAAAAGAAATGGCTGAAAAAATGATGAAAGAACATCCTGAACTTGCTGAAAAATATAAACCTACTCAAGTTGTAAATCATACTCCTGTGAAAAAGGAAAAGGAACAAGGCAGAAATGAAAAATGCAGTTGTGGCTCAGGCAAGAAATATAAAGACTGTTGTGGTAAAAAATAATCTTTAAAATTTTTGGCTTAGTTAAAAAAATGTACATTGCAATAAAGCAATGTGCATTTTTTGTTTTTTGGAAAGCGTTTGAAGTGATTTTAAAGTAAAACAAATGGTTATTAAGTAAAAAAAGAAAGTAATTTTTAATTCGTTTATTTTTTTTGCAAATTTACAAAAAAGTGCAAAGTAAAGTCACTTAGTGCAATTTTTCGCATTTTTTAATCGTAAAATAGAAAATGCTAGGGCGTAGTTAAATGCAATAAATTGACTTTCGCTATTTTTGCTACAAAAATGTGGGGCATTTTCGCTATTGATTATTGTTGATTTATGTGATAACATATAAATATGAAAAATATGCAGGATATAAAAAACGAGTTTGCCATTAAATATTTTGGTGACACATATAACAATGTTATAGTATTATTTAAAACGCTTGAAAAGGCGTATAGAGAAAATCTTTTAAATAATCCTGAGGAATTGAAAAATTTAATGACAGTATATGCTGCATTAAACTCAAATGATATAACAATGCTCAAAACATTAAAAAGTCTTGACCCTACAGAGTTGCAAAGCAATTTGTATGATTTATATAAAAAAGCACAATACGCTTGTTTCGATAAAATAAAACAAAATTGTTACAATTTTAATGATAAAGATGTAGATGAAAATTTAAGTCAAAAAGACCAAATCGTGTACAATATAAATAAAAGACCAGAAAACTTATTGGTGAATGTTGCAAAGTTGGAAAGAGATATGGAATTAGATAAAAATCAACTAGATAAGTTTTTAAATCAGTATATTTCATATAGAGAATATAGAAAAATAGGTAATGATTATAAATCTCTTAGTTTCGTAAACAATCACGATATTCACTCATTTAGAGATATTAATCAATACGTAACATTTGTGTATCCAAATGACATACCTGAAACCTATTTAATTACAATTTCAAAAAAAGATGCTCATGTTAAATTTTATGACAAAAATCCTGCTTCTCGAATGGCACAAAATTTTTTGTCACCTGAAAATTTGTTGAATAGTACAAATGAGTTTAATGAAATAGCAGTTATAAGAAAAGATATTCACAATGAGGAAAGTAGAGAAATAAAACCAATTGCTATTTTATGCAATAAAAAAATTACTGAACTTGAAAGAAAAATAGCGAAAAGATTAAATATATCTATAATCTTTTCTGAAACAGAGTATGTTCCAAAAAAATATTTTAAAAAGAAAAGTTTAGATTACACATATTACAACAACAAAAAAAGAGAAACTAAGTACGATTTTGAAGAAATAAAATAAGATAAAGATTTTAAATAAATTGAAACTTTGCTAAATAAACAAGTTTTGAATTCGCATGATTAATTCCTAGCTTAAAAACACCACGTTTTAATTAAAAAAATAAATAATACTTAAATAGGATGTGTGTATGATTGTAAATGGCTAAAAAAGAGGACTAGTATTGAGTTGATTATATAAAAGATATGTCCACAAAAGTGCCATGGAAAGTGTTGATATTGCAAAATGAAGAATTGTGTAAAGTTTTAAAATATAATAATTTGTTAGATTAATGTTATTATTAAATAACTTTTTCATTGACAAAATGCTTTAACAGATATATAATGATGAAAGTAATTTGTATTAATTAAATGCAGTTACTTTCATCTGTATGTTTATCTGAATTGTTGGTCACTTTGTGTTTATAAAAAAACAAAGGACAAAAAATTAAATATGCGCTGTTAGCTCAATTGGATAGAGCGTTGGTCTACGGAACCAAAGGTTGGGGATTCGAGCTCCTCACGGCGCACCAGAGAAGGAAATTGGCACGAGATGTCAATTTTTTTTTGTAAAAAACCCAACCTTTGGTTCCGTAGAGTGTGGGGTACCCCAAAAAATGTTTACATTTTTAGGGGAGCGAAACAATTTGCTAAAAAAATAAATTTTGCGAATAGCAAAATGAAAAAAGGAAGCAAAAATTGTTGAGCCGTTGGGGATTCGAGCTCCTATAGGGCGCACCAGAGAAGGAAATTGGCACGAGATGTCAATTTTTTTTTGTAAAAAACCCAACCTTTGGTTCCGTAGAGTGTGGGGTACCCCAAAAAATGTTTACATTTTTAGGGGAGCGAAACAATTTGCTAAAAAAAATAAAAATATATAATTAAATTTGCATTAATTAAAAAGATAAGACATATTTTGCGATTTGACTAAAATTTGTCTTGTTTTTTTAATTGTAATTAGTTGATTTCTGTGTTAAAATGTTTTTATGGATTTTGAAGAACAAATTAAAAGTTTGAATGTATATAAAGATTTTAAAACGACACTTGAAAACAATAAATTGAGTCAAGCATATTTGTTTATGTGTCCTGATAGATTAACAAACAAAAACTTGCTTTTAGAACTTGCAAAATTGTTGCAGTGCGAAAATGAAACCGGGTGTGATAATTGTCCTAGTTGTATTAAAATAAAGGCGGGGACTCACCCGGATGTGTTGATTTATCCTTCATCTTTAAATTTTATGGTGGAAGATGCTTCAAAAATTTATAATAATGTTCAAGTAAAGCCAATGCTTTCAAACTACAAAGTTTTTATAATTAATGATTTTGATTTGTCAACTGAACAAGCACAAAACAAAATGTTAAAAATTTTGGAAGAGCCACCTTCAAATGTTATCTTTTTGTTGTCTGCAACTAATCAAGAAAAAATATTAAAAACAATATTATCTCGAGTGCAAAAAATTACAGTTGATAAAATAACAAAAAGTAAATTAGAAAATTTATTCGTTGATGTTCCTACGCATATTTTAAATGTTGCAATTAGTTTTGGTGAAGGGTATTTAGGAAAAACTCTTGACATAATCAATAACAAAGAATTTATCTTAGATTATGAAAATATGGTAAATTTAATTAAAAATTTAAAAAATAGTTCTTTTATTCCATTTTATTCTCAATTTTTTGTTAAAGATAAATCTAAATTTGAAAACAATTTATTAATTTTAAATTCGCTTTATAGAGATATGCTAATGATTGCATTAAATAAAAACGATTTGGTTTCAAACGCAAATTTAAAAACCGAATGGGGAAATGGTTTTGGTGAATATTCAGCAAGTGCATTGACAGAAATTTTGAAAAGAATTAATTTAGTAAAGAAAAAGTTAGATAGTAATGTTAACTTAACAGTTTTAGCGGATAATTTGTTATTCGATATTTTGGAGGTTAAATATTTATGCAAATAAAAGAAGTAAAGGTTTGTTTCACACCAAACGGAAAAGAGTATTCATTTGATTGCTCTGATGTTTTTGTAAAATATGGTGAATTTGTTTTAGTAGAAACTGTTCGTGGAATGGAAATTGGCACAATATGTTCTAAGGTTACAATGAAAGAAGATTCAGATTTTAATGAACCACTAAAAAAAGTATTAAGAGTTGCGACAGAAGATGAAATAAAACAAAAAGAGCAAAACAAAGTAAAAGAAGAAGATATTAAACTTACTTGCGAAAAGTATGCAAGTAAGCTTAAATTGGATATGAAAATTGTATCAGCTGAACTTAATTTTGATGCAAGTAAAGTGATTATAAGTTTTACCGCGGATTCAAGGGTTGATTTTAGAGAACTTGTTAAGCAACTTGCAGGCAAGTATAAAATCAGAATAGAATTAAGACAACTTGATGTAAGGGAAGAAACAAAAGTTTTAGGAGGTTTGGGACCTTGCGGTAGAGAATGTTGTTGCTCTAAATTTTTGTCTGAAGCAACACATAGCAGCATAAAAATGGCAAAAACTCAAGGGTTATCACTAAATCCTACAAGCATAAGTGGATTATGTGGCAAATTAAAATGTTGCCTTGCCTATGAAAATGAATATTACAGTGAAATAAGTAAAATTATGCCTAAGTTAAATACAGAAGTTGTAACACCTGATGGAAAAGGTTTGGTTGTTTATAACAATTTGTTAAAACAAGAAGTGAGTGTAAAATTTATTAATCAAGATGGTTCACAAAATATTAAGGATTATAGTGTAAAAGATATAAAAATTCAATAAAAGGCTAAAGGGAATTTTTCCTCTAATAATATGGACGATATATTTTTAAATTCTAATGAAAGAATAGATGATTTAAATCTGGACAATTTAAAAATTATACAAAAAGTTGGCGGGTACGGTTTTACAAGTGATTCTGTCTTACTCGCAAATTTTGTAAAAACAAAGCATAAAGATTTTTGTGTGGAGATTGGTACTGGTTGCGGTATTATTTCTATTTTAGTGAACTATAAAGAAAAGCCTAATAAAATTATGGCATTTGAAATTCAATGTGATCAAAGTGAACTGGCAAAAAGAAATGTAAAACTTTGCAAAATGGAAGAAAAAATTGAAATAATTAACGATAAAATACAAAATTGGAACAAATATTTAAAAAATGGCGAGGTTGATGTTGTATTTGTTAATCCGCCTTATTTTAAATATGATGAAAAAGTTTGTGGGGCAACTGAAGAAAAAATAATTAGCAGGTTTGACAAAGAATTGCCTTTAAATGATATGTTTTTTGCAATAAGCAAAATGCTAAAGTTTGGAGGAAAACTTTATTTTGTCAATGCTTCTTCAAGATTATTTGATTGTTTTTGTACTATGAAAACCTATGGAATTACACCAAAAAGAATATATTTTGTTCATCCAAATAAAAGCAAAAATTCTTCTGTGTTTTTGTGTGAGGCAACCTTAGGCGGAAAAGATAGTTTGCAAATTTTGACACCATTATTTACAAATGATTTAGACGGCGATTATATTGAAACAATTCAAAAACTTTACAAAAAAAGAAGGTAAATTTATGTTATATTTTGTTGCAACACCAATTGGTAATTTAAAAGATATTACACTTCGAGCGCTAGAAGTTTTAAATAGTGTTGATGTTATAGCGTGTGAAGATACAAGAAATTCTTTAAAACTTTTAAATCATTATGACATACGTAAAAAATTAATTGCTTATCACAAATATAATGAAGGCAATTCAAGTGAGGGCATAATAAAACTTTTAAATGATGGTAAAGATGTGGCAATAATTAGTGATGCTGGGATGCCTGTCATTTCTGATCCTGGCGATACAATTATTCAAAAGTTAAAGGAAAAAAATATTCCTTACACAGTCGTGCCTGGGGCAAATGCGGGGTTGTGTGCTTTAATATTAAGTGGGTTAAATTCTTCTAGATTCACATTTATTGGCTTTTTACCAGAAGATAAAAAAGAATGCAACAATTTATTAAACGATATAAAAAATTATAGAACGACACTTTTATTTTATGTAGCACCTCACGATATTTTTTCCATAACAAATAAATTATTTAATGTTTTGGGTAAACGCAAAGCCGTTTTGGTAAATGAGATTACAAAACTTTATGAAAAGTCATATTCTTTCAATCTGGGTGAAAAATTGGAAATTGAACCAAAGGGTGAATATGTTTTGGCTTTAGAAGGAAATTGTTTAAAAGAAATCAATGAATTAAACGAGTTGTCAATTGAAGAACATATTTTATATTATTTAAATCTTGGTGAAAACAAAAACGATGTGATAAAAAAAGTTGCAAAAGAACGTGGAGTAAATAAAAACGAAGTGTACAAAGTTGCAATTTCTATGAAAAATTAATTCACCTTATGAAAAAGTTTCCACAAAAATTAAAATAATGATATTGCAAACTAATGTATTTTATGTTATATTTAATTTATAAAATTAAAATTTTTAAAGGTGTAAACATTTTTAAAAATAACATATTGAATGAAGATTTTTAAAAAGTTACACTAAAACAAAATTATTCAAGATATATGGAGGAAAAATGAAAAAAATATTTAAAGCTCTTATAGCTTTTGTGATAATTGCCGTTTTAGCTGTTGGTGCTTATTTTATTTTTAGAAAACATGATGGTACAAAAGCAATATTTAATAATGTTTACAATCTTACATATGAATTTAAAAGTGGCAACGAAAATGTTGTGGACAATGTTGATAAGGTTGTCGATAATATGCTTAGTATAATTAGCAATAATTCTCTTGATGTGGAAGAAACAAAAAATGATTTAGAGTGTTATGTATTCTTAAGAGATAACTATTCTTTTATTAAAACTGAAATTTTAGAAAATGGTTCTTTTTTATCAAGTAACAACGAAGTTGATAATAAAATTAATATAGCAAACAAAAAAATTTCAGATATCAAAACAATATATTTTGATGGGTATTCTTATTTAAAAAACACTTATTACAAAATTGTGGATACAAATTACAATGTTCAAACTATGAAAGATTATATCATTAATTTTAATAATATTTTTAAAGGTGTTTTAAATGTTTATAATGAGTTTTTCTATAACACTTGTGTATCTTACTCTCATTGTTTTAATGGTACAATGTTAAAAAACAATGCTTATAAATTAAAATTGGAATATGTTGGTAATTTAATTAATGAATATTATTTGAATGATGGCGAAACTAAAAATTTAATTTTATCTGAAATTAACAACGCTATTAAAAATGTGGAAAATTTAACTGCTCAAAATTATTATAATAACAAAACAATATATGATGAATTGATGGCCAAATCATTAACATTAGATGTTGGCAAAATTGGACTAAATTATGCTACAGGTGAAATAGAAAATTATATAACTCAACTTCCAACCGAGGCCGATAGAAAACTTGCTCGTGACTATTTAGAAAATGTGGTAAAGGGGTAATTGAAAATGAAAAAATTTATAACATTGATGCTTGTATTATGTTGCACCTTTTTTGTTGTAGGATGTGGAGATAATTTATCAGAAACATATTGGGAAGATACATCAAAAGTTTTAACAGAATATTTTGAAAGTGAAAAATTTCAACAAGTTTCAAACCTTACATTTAATGATAATTTAAATATTTTAATCAAATCAGGTTATGGCTCAAAATATGCCGAACTTGTAAATGTTTACAAACCATTGTTTAATCAAACGATATTTTGTTCACCAAAATATGCAAAAGTTTTTTTGGCAGTGCCTGTAAACAACAATAAGGAACTCAAATCCAAGTTCAAACAAATCAATTCAAGTCTTGAAGAATTTAAAAAAGAAATTGATGAATTTTTAATAAACAAAACAAGTTATGAAATAAATGTTGATTATACTGACGAAACAACAGCCACCTCTCCAGTAGAAATTAAAAGACTTAATAATTTTAAATTAGATTATTTAAAACTTTTAAAAAAGGCGTATAATTTGTCAGAAAGTATTTACAATGCTTATTTGACAGGCTATCATAATTTTTATGATTATAATAATGTATCTGTTGAAGATATAACAGAATTGACAATTGATGCTGAACGTAAACTTGCTTTAAATAGTGCAAACTTGCAAATTGCAAATTCTGCTATTAAAGTTTTGGATATATATTTAACAAAAGATTATGAAAATAATTTTGATAATTACTTTAAAGTATCACATAATTTTTTTGAATCAGCTTTGAAAAAAGTGTATGAAAACACAACTTCGGACGAAAATCTGTCAAATGCTCTTAGTAAATTAAAAACTTGGAAGGGAGTTTATGATGACTTTGTGAAGGATTCATATGTTTTTGAAGATGTCATAAATAATCTTGATTTAAATGCTTTAAAAAAATGTAATTATGATTCGGCAGAATATGCTATTTTTACAAAAAATCCTGAAAATGAAGGAAAAGCTAATTTCTATTTAAATTATTTCAAAAATGTTCAAATTATTTATGATTTTTCATTAAACCTTTTAAATAATTAATAAGATTTTCATAATTTAGTGCAAAGAAAGGTCAATAATAAAATAAACAAGGCAGTATTTTGAATTCTTGCCTTGTTTTTTTGTATGTTATAAAAAACCCAAAACATTTGTAATTTAAATATTAAAAAAACATTAATAAAATTGTATCTTTTCAATAGGTGAGGGTATGTTTTTTTAGCAAGCGAGATATTTGCGTTTTTTTGTGAATAATTAACCAATCTCAATTTTAATTACTATAAAAAAATTTAAAATTCTTATTATCTTCAAGTGTTATAATCTTTACTTTTGTAAAAAAATATGATAATATTTCATACGAAAAGGAAAGAGTTATGGATAATTATACCAAACAAGAATTAGAACTTTTAGGAATTTACGAATTAAGGACAATAGCCAGAAATGTTGGTGTTAAATCTCCAACTACCAAACGTCATGAGGAATTGGTTAATAATATTTTAAGAATTCAAAATGGTGAAGATAAAGCCACGTCAACAAAAAAAGGTAGACCTCCTAAAAAAGTTTCTTTAGCATCTGCATCTAATATTGATTTTGACAAATTAGAGGGTGTTTCACCATCCTTTGATTATGAACCCGACAAAAATGATGGATTTTCTTTATGTAGCAGTCAATATACGGATATGTATAAAGAATTTTATCCATGCCAAGGTATTTTAAGGATAGTTGAGGGCAAAAAGTACGTCTACAATCATATGGGAATAACTAGGTTTGTTATGGTTGAAGATGAAATTTTTAATAAATACAACTTAAAATTTGGCGATTATGTTAAGGGTAAAGCTTACGATATTTGTAACAAAATAGGAAAATTGGACAGCGTAGAAGATGTAAATTTTAGCAAAGTTTCGACATACTCAGGTGTTGATGATAAAAAATTTGTTATGAAAGATCTAAGGGATATATATTCTATTTATAAAGATATAAAGAATGATGAAAAACCTATAAAAGTTGCTGTTGAATTAGAGGTTGATGATTATGGCGTAATAACCTTAAGAGATGACTGCATATATTTTTATAGTAAGGAATTAGATGATGTTAAACGCTCATATAATACCCTTGTCGATTGTCTTGAACTTATAAAAGATTTAAATGAAAATAATAAGCCTTTTACTTTATACTTAATAGATATTGATTATATCTACAATGTTTTAAATGTTCATTTATCATCACTTAATTGTGAGGCTAATCGTGTTAATGTTGATGCGGGACAATTCCTAAAAACATTATTTTCAAACGTGAAAAATTCAACATCTGGCAATGTTGTGATATTTGAAAATAAGAAATATAGAAGAAATGATTATTTAGACGCGATTTTAAATAAATATTTATAATTATAAAAAAATAAATTGCTAATTTTATTTGATAAAAAAATTTTTTATGCTATCATACAATATGTCATATTAAATAGGACATTATGACCTAAAATAAAATAGTTTTTTATTAAATTAGGTAGGTTAAAATTTTAAGTTGTTGTTGTAATAAATAGTAAAATTGGAACCTCAAATTTAGTTGATGAAAAAATAAAGATTTATTTTTTCACCAATTGATTGAGATGTATAATGTACCGTAGTTAATTTTATTTGCTGGCTTGTGTTGGCAAATTTGTTTGTAAATAAAATGGAACAGAACAGCACTACGGTTTATAGAAAATTTTAAATACATTAAAATTTTAAATATTGCCTTGTTTGGCAAGAATAAAATTACTAGGAGGATTATTTGGAAAAGAAAAACAGACGAATTAATTTGTCGTATATAATATTATTGATTTTGGCAGTTGTAATGTGTATTTTTTTAGGCACTCAAAAAACTGGCGATGTCGGTGAAAAAATTGATGTTACCAAAGCGGAGACTTTAATCACTGAAAAAAAGATTTCACGCGTTTGGTATCAAGGTACAAACTTTAGAATGATGCTTGCAGAAGGTAGTAGTGTTGAAAATGCGGACAATTTCCCTGCTGACGCAGACTATAATTTTGTTATTGGAACTGAAGCAGAACAGGAAAAAATCATTGTTGCAGTTATGGACACAAAACTTGCAGACGGAAGTGACATACAACTTACCCATTCAGACGTTGTTGATTATTGGTCTTATTTAATACCTGTTTTCTACATTGGTGGGGCTATCCTTTTAATTGTTCTTTTCTATAAAATGATGAACAAATCAAACAGTAGTGCAATGTCTTTTGGAAAGAGCAAGGCAAGACAATCAAATAATGTTAAAGTTCGCTTTAGCGATATCGCAGGCGCTGATGAGGAAAAAGAAGAATTAGCAGAAATTGTAGAATTTTTAAAAAATCCTAAAAAATTTACAAATCTTGGAGCAAGAATACCAAAAGGTGTGCTTTTAGTTGGAAATCCGGGAACCGGAAAAACACTCTTAGCAAGAGCGGTTGCAGGTGAAAGTAATGTTCCTTTCCTTTCTATATCAGGTTCTGACTTTGTTGAAATGTTTGTAGGTGTTGGCGCAAGTAGGGTTAGAGATTTATTTGACCAAGCTAAAAAGAACGCTCCATGTATTGTATTTATTGATGAGATTGATGCTGTTGGTCGCCAACGTGGAGCAGGTCTTGGCGGTGGCAACGATGAACGAGAACAAACATTAAACCAACTCTTAGTTGAAATGGACGGATTTGAAGCCAATGAAGGAATTATAGTTTTGGCAGCAACAAACCGTAGTGATGTGTTAGACCCAGCACTTTTGCGTCCAGGTAGATTTGACAGACAAATTTATGTACACGTTCCAGATGTTAAAGGTAGAGAAGG
>ERZ808275.152-NODE-152-length-40429-cov-3.881310_pt1 | contig 40429 bp, 36 predicted proteins | sample MGYA00520894_ERZ808275 | MGnify/ENA primary metagenome ERZ808275 (study PRJEB31516, sample SAMN03275598) | gut metagenome | biome: mammalia-associated habitat; material: feces | host: Papio cynocephalus | place: Kenya | collected 2012-08-03 ... | reverse complement strand
CGTTTCATGTCGTAGTCAACCCATCTCTGGTAATCAGCAACATCTCCACCGAGGTCTTCTCTGCAAGAGGATCTATTCTCATCCAGGCCGTCTTCCTCGCAAACAGGCTCAGGCATCTTACCATCCCGGAACTCAGGCTTCACCGCTTCCAGAATCTCGGTGATAGCATTATCAACGCCACCATACAGGGCAACATCCATATCAATAGGTGCTACCTCATACCAAGCAGCATCAGGATACCTGTCCTCGATGGTCTGCTGGAATGCATCACGGTAGTCGCACATGCGGGTACGTCTTACACGCTTCAGGGCATCAGCAGCTGCATGAAGGGCTGCTTCCAATTCCTGCAATGCAGGAATGTCATCTGCAAACCGTGTTTCTTTGCAGTCCCCTGCAACACAGTCAAAGCTTTCAATCAGTCTCTTCAGACTCATGTTATTTGTTCCTCCCTGTCACTTTCTCTTGCGCCGAGAAACAGTCCCGCATACACGGGCAGGCTTCCCTGTGCTCACGTCACGGGTGCGGTAGTTGAAGTTAAGGCTCTCTGCGATAAATTTCTTTCCAGCCACATTCCCGTAGACAGAAAACGCTTTTCTTCCAGATGCAAGCTCAGTGTTTCCACCAATCAGACGTGCTTTACCAGTGTCTGCAATATCCAAGGACTCAAACACAAAGGAAGTTGCCTTATTCTTTCCAGAAGCAAACCCAATCACGCCTTCAAGGCACAATTTGCCCTCACTTATTGTTGCAGAAGTTGTCTTAAATGATTTCACATTGTTGTAAGCCTTTTTCAGATAGGCTTCACCAAGCTCATCAAAAGACTCTTCATCAACCTCTTCAATGCTCTCTTCATCCTCTCCGGTAGCCTCATCGGATGCAATCTCAACCTCTTCCTCGGTTTCCTCAGAAACAGGTGCTGCAACCTCTTCAACTTCTTCTACCTTTTCCTCAACCTCCTCATGGGGTTCAGCAGAAACATGAATGGTCTGGTCCTCAGTCCTCACTGTGACCTCTTCCATGCTCTCCTTAAGGCCATGACGGGCTTCCAGCTTCTTCTTCCACTCGCGCATTGCAGTAGTAGACAGCTTGCCGTCCTTGCCAACATCTTCGTTGTCCACAAAGATAAAGTCCTCGATACGGTCAGGAACATATTCATTGATAATGTTGCGAACACGGCCTTCATCCCAGCCAGCATAATTGACTGCCTTCGTCTGCTGAACGTCAAAGTCGTTTCGGAACATATCGGGCTTATGCTGCAGGCTAATCTTCACTTTGTAGTCACCCTGACCAGGGTTCTGCTCCTGAGTATGGACCTCACCAAGCAGAGCATGGCCAACCTTGGGATCCCAAGCAATGAAATACTTGGTAAAGCTAAGAGCACCTGTCTTTGGATCAATCTTCAGGCCCTTCCCAACAGCATTCTTGAAAGCTCCCGGAACATCTTCTGGCTTCAGTTTGAACTTGTCAAACAGGCCCTCTTCAATCTTCTCGGACTCTTTCTCCTCGACCTCAGCCTCATCACCGTCAATCTTGACCTTGACCTCGGTCTTTCCTTCCTCTTCCACAGGAGCAACTTCACCGATAATCTTAAAGCCGTCAGTGGAATAGCAGAAGGGGCACTCGCGCCCAACATTTGCCAGTGCCTTGTCCTCAGACAGAATCACATCGTCTTTGTCATTGAAAATCTTGCTGTGGCATACGCAACAGTCAAGAATAAGTTTCCCAACATAAGAAGGTGCAAGCTCCTCTTCATCAGCAGCACGCATATCAATGATGCTGAAAGAGTCATCTGCAACGTGACCATCCTCAAACCTCTTCAGGTCCTCTGCGCCTTCTTTGTCCATAGGGAACACATCTTCTGTAAGCGAACCCATTGCACGGAACGCTTCTCTCAGATAAGACTTCATCCAAATTCCTCCCTAATGTAGTTTAATTTAATCCATAGGGTAGCACAACTGACTATTTGCCAGTAAATGCTCCCTAAGTTCTGATAATTCTCTGTTTCCTTCTTCAAGCATTGTGGAACCATCCTGCGTCCACAGAGCATTAGATTGTGTATATCTGCTTCTTATTCTCCCAAGTACTACCTTGGCCATTGCCACAGACATTCTCATCAGGACATCAATCCAGTAATCAGATTTAACATCAGAAATATCTGCATATCTTGGCACATATTCGACTGTGATTGCATCAGGAAGACCAGCAGAAGCATTTATATACAATCTGTTGGTGTCTTCTTCCCAACGGAACGCTAAGTCTGTTGATAGAGTGTTTCGTATCTGGGAAACAGTTGACCAGGATGAATAATTAAGCACGTAATCTGAAAAATTATACATATTCCCAGGTGCGCTCACCATCTGCCATTGCATAGCCCACATGGGGTCTACCATACCATCTGTATCCTCAGCACCCGTCCCATTGACATCGTTTGTAGTACGAAACACATTTGTTACTGCATAAACGCCTGCTCCTGTAAAATCAATGCACTGCTTGAAGGGAACTGTCACAAGTTTAGTTGTTGAGATATATCTCTGCACTTCCCGCATTGCTGAGTTCAGCAGAGCATCCATGGCAGCATCATCGAGTTCCAGTTCAAGAACCCCTCCGCCAAGCTGGAATTTAATCTCTTCTTTATATGCCTGTCTGTCCATCTACCAGCACCTCCTGTCTGGCAGGATTAGCCAGCATCCTCTTCAGTAGGGGCATCCTCCGTGCCTTCGTTCTCATCTTCCCCGGTCGGCTCTTTCTGGTCAGGGTTTTCCTCCTGTCCCTGCTCCTTGTCATCCTGCCCAGCATCTTCGCCACCATCACCAGCGGCGGGAGCAGTTCCGATAATCAGTTCATCACCGAGGTACACTTTAATCTCGGTATCGGCCTCACCAGGAAGCTGATCAGTGGACTCATTTGCGAACACATTCAGGGCCTTTTCATAGAAAAACTTGAACTTTGTAACATCTGCAATGACCTGCCCATCACTTCCCTTGTAGGTCAGCTGAAGGTCATCAGCGGAAGGGATGTCACCCATAGTGCCAAACAGATGCCTGACACCTGCAACTCTCTTTTCGTAGATAAGCATTTCGTTTCCTCCATCATGATTTATTGTCAATAACGACACCTGTACAACGTGCCGTTGTGTGACCATAACGTGAAAAACGGCTGATACAATCAACCGTTAGTCATCTCTGTATAATACTCAAACCTCTGCTGTCCGCAGCCATAAATCTCTACGAACCCGCTTTCTATCATCCCAAGGTCGTTTGAGTAGTCTTTACCAAAGGATGTGTGCAGTAATTTGTCAACACCCAATTTACGCACAGAGAAATCTGTATAGTGTTGATTTGTCTCTGGATTGTACCAATGTCTTGAAGGCTTGAATGTGTTTCCAGTAAACCCAAGCCTCTTGTATACTTCTCCAGGAAACTTTGCCCTGTCACAATAGCTAAGCACAGATAATGGGTGACAACACTTTTTGAAGTGTGTAAATAGTTTTTCGGCCCCTCCTATTACATGGTAAGTAGAACAGAGTCGAATCAGTTCTCAGTCAAACTTACTGTTATAGCGAGGCTTCCCAAACGTCATAACCATCACCACATTTCCGCCATGCTCTAAGCCATATCTGACAGCATCATCTGCATATCCTTGCAAATGATGTTGATTTAGAAATGTAGCTGCTGAACTTTTATCAAGCTCAACTATGTTGCAGTTTCTTGCATACAATACGGGTCTTTTCTGCAGCAGACTCACGATAGCCTCTGGAGAATCCCAGTCCCAAACATGTATGCAGCGATACCCATGTTTTTCTGCACACATAGACTTCTTCACGTGATAATCCTTGGAAACAGGCTCTCTTCCGAATGGAGAGAATGTGCTGTTATGTGTTACCCAAGGATTTATCTCTATTAGAACGTTTCCAACTTTGAAGTCATAGGAATACCCTCCAATAGGAAACTCCCTTTCATAGCCAACTCCTGCCCTGTCCAATAGAAGTGCAAACTTCCTGTTAGGACCGGAATCATTGCCGTGCATCCTTGCCTGGGGCAGCATACGTGCGGCAGGTACCCCATATCGCTCCATACAGGTCTTTCTGGCAGCATCCCTGTTATAATAGTGGGTATCCCCATAACGCGCCTCTACAGTGCCTCTAACTGCCTCTGCGAGGTGCTTCTTGTAGGCTTCCTCGGACCCATGCGTCTCTATGTGTGTCTGCATGGACTTCTCAGCAACGTGTGCATTATATGCTTCTTTTGAGCCATATGCTGCATACTTTGTTTGTAGCCCTCTCTTTGCCGAAACTGCTTTATTTTTCTTTATGCCGTATTCTTTTAGTGTCAAATCCATTTCATATCCCGTTAATCCGTATTTTTCACGAATTTCTTCATAGGACATATCCTGCTCGATATACTCCTGTAGGAGTACTTCTTTTGACACCTTGAATTGCCTTTTCTTTGGCCTTCTTTTGCTTTCTTGTATTTGTTCTTTTGTTTTTGTTATTCCATAGTAAGAAAGTATCTTACTTACTAACTGGTCTGAGACTCCAATTGTTTTGGAAACTGCTTCCTTTGACATGCCCTTATTGATGTATAGGTCGTACATCTGTTCACGGGTGAATGTTGCAACTGCTTCCTCAAACTTCATCGGTGTAAACTCCTGAACATGTTGTTAGGCAAGAGGGAGGAAGACGAATCCTCCTCCCAATCGTCTACTATATTATAACATTTTTCACAGCACTTGTCAAGGACTTGTGCAGGAAATTTAGGCTATAACTTAGTCGGTGATCTCGCCCTTCACCAGCAGCAGCTCATTCAGGATCTTCATATCGTAGAGGGTGCTGAAGCCCTGAGACATAGCACCATCAGCATAGCCCAGCAGCTGAGTGGGAACCACGGCCATATCGTTTATGTTTCACAGGAGTCGTTACTTCCTGTGCTGCATTTAGCAGCACGCACTTTCATGCGTGACCAGACTATATTATCACCTTTTCAGGTGCAGAATCTTTCAGGAGAACTTTCTCCTTACACGGCGCTACCCGTTAGTCGTTGAACCTTATGCTTTGTAGTAATAGCCAAGTTCCCAACCCTGTTCGAGGTACTTTTCAACTTCGGACCGTTTTGGGTTCTTGTTCTGGGTACCTTTGTGGATGTGTACCCGGTCTTTACTGGAATCTTTGTAGTGCTCTTTTTGAGTCTCGGTACGTTTAGGCAACTTCTTTCCCATTCGCATCTCACTCAGTTTCTGCTTTGTTTCTTCAGAGGCCTTTTTGCCCAACTGGGCCTTCCTAAGTTTTTCCCTTGTTTCTTCCGAAACCGTCTTTCCGTGCATTACCTTTGAGATAACCTCTTTATGGTGCGCACTACTTGGAAGGTGCCTCCCGGCATCTAAAGCATCTAACTGTTTCTGTGTCAGAGCAAATTCTTTTGATCGAACCGCTCCGCCATTTCCACCCTCCTGGATGTTGTACCCAATTTCCGGGTTCTGTGAGTTTAGTTTCTTTATCCAGAATCTCTCACGATCATCCAAAATTTCAAGCGGGCATTCTTCAATTTGGGAAACAGTGAAGTTTTCTATTCCATATTCCTGCATTGCTCGGTATAGATACGATACGTATCGTACCCCTCTCCTAGCGTTCTTCAGGTGTTCGGAATAGAGATATTCTATTGAATGTTTGGTTTTACCCACATAGATTTTTCCAGTAACGTTGTTTGTAATTAAATAAATATATCCACACATTTTACAAAGCATCTTGGATGCTGATTGCCCAATCCAAACGATTTTCAAACATTCGCACTCGGCATTGCTGCCCATGCTGTAGTTCGTTTGGCTCTAAGGGGTTTCCAGCAATTTATTCTGTTATCACCTGCCAATTACTTGGCAGGGCCACTTGTAACTTTACGCTGCCTTTGCGTAAGTTGTTAATGGAGCGAAAACTGCGGCAGAAGACTGCATATCGTTACCGTTCAGACCAACCACGAAGTTCCCATCAGCCATAGCAGGAGACACAAACACACGCAGGCCGCACACAGTGCCAGCAAAGTAAGGACCGTTGATGGCAGTGTTGGCAGGAGCACGCTGGAAATCAGGAATGAATGCCAGGATAGGCAGCAGATCCGCAGAGATCAGCACGTAGTTTCCAGTGAACTTCTTGGTTCTCTTGTAGATGATGGCCTTAGCCTTTTCCAGGATAGCCACAAAGCCAATGTAGTGCTCGGTCAAGGACACACCGATAGGCAGGGTCTTGCTCCAGGTAAGCTTCTCGGACTGTTTATCAGCAGCTTCCACCAGCATGTTGACACACTCGGTGTCAATCTCATACTGCAGCTCACCCACAGCCTGGATAGCCAGGTTCTCGCCCAGATCAGTGCCGTAGTCGTTCTTTGCCTCAAACTGAGCAAACTGGCTGTAGTAGATTGCGATTCTGCGGGCACGGGCCAGCAGTTCAACCTTGTCCAGCTTAGCATTGATGATAGGCAGGTCATTCTGAGGGATAACTTCGTTGTTGTACAGATATCTTGCCTTAATGTAAGTGTCCGCAGCAATGTCAACTTTGCCATCGACAAGCGTCATTGTTGTCCAAGTACCGTCTTCCTTCTTCTGGAGGTCAACCTCACCTTCCACAACAGGAGTCCAAGCAGGAGCGAAAGAGGTTGCCTGGGAGTCGATGTTCTCCACCACACGAGAAGAGGTGTAGTCAGCCTGAGCATCACCCAGCTGGAAAGGACCGTTGAACAGGTCACCCTGTGCAACCTGCCCCTTATGGCTACCCGCCACATAATTCATGTAAACCACATACCCAGATGCAGCAGACATGGGCTTCACAATGCACAGGTCATTCACAATCAGGTTCGGCACTGCCAGAGTGGTCAGAGCCAGAACGAACTTCTTGTACTGACCCATATCAGCACGCTGAGTACCAACAGAGTTGGTAAATGCCTCAGACAGGAATTTGTCAGTGTTCTCCAGCACCTTGGCCAGAGTCACTTTACGCATGGAGTCCATCTTGGACCCGTTATGATTCTTAGCAAAATAGGACTCAGCCACAGACAGGCGGCCCTTGTATGCTTCCAACAGATTGGTTGCCATAATATTTTATCTCTCTTTCTTTATTTTAATCAAGCCCTGCCATTCTCAGCAATGAGGAATCTACCTCATCATCAAACCTACCAGCAGGAATGATAGGTTCCCTTGACTTCGTTACTCTTACCTTGCTTGCTTTGGAAGGAGCTTCAAGGCCAATGGGAAGTTTTGCCATGTTTACTTTGAATCGCTGCAAGTCCTCGCACACTTTGTCAATGTCCTCGAAGGTGTAACTTTCTGCCAAACGGGACTTAACCTCATTTGCTGTTACTCCAAGCTGTACTGCTTTGGTTGTGATGTACTTGTCAACAGATTCAATTGCAATGGACTTATACTTCTCCACAAGCTTGTTTGCCTTCTCAATCTTTGCAGTGTAAGAAGACTTTTGTTTAGAAATACTTTCCTTCAGCTGTGAAACTTCTTTCTCTTTATCAGAAAGAGTTTTCTTCATCTGGGTACGTTCAGCAGAGATACTTTCATTAAGGGAAGTTACCTTCTCCTTCAACTTCTCCAGCTGCTGATTCTGAGACGACAGGTTTTCCTGAAGATTAGTGCTTCGTACAACACTTCTCTTGCGCTGCTCCTGAAGTCTCAGCACTGCTTCCTCCCTGTCTTTAAGGGATTCTTTCAGCTCGTTCTCGCTCTTGGACAAGGATTCCACTCTGGTCTTGAGAGCATTCGCTGTAGCAGTTGCTTTGGACAATTCCTCAGACAGTTTCTGCACCTTTGCTTTCATCTCCGTTGCTTCCTCTTCAAGCTCACTCTCTCTCGCATAGCGGGCTGATAACTGCTCCTGTAGAGATACAACTTTTGCCTCTGTGGATTTCTTCTCAACCAAGGCGGCTTGCAGTTCCTCAAAAAGACGTGCCCCGGAATCTTCGGCGGCAGCCTCTTCTTTGGTCTGCTCTATATAATCACCACTCTGGGTGTTATATGTAATTCCCAGTCGGTCAAGAGTTTCCTGCATGACCTTCCGTTCATCATCATTGGATTTCTCCAAGGATTCACAAATTGCTTTCTTAAAGCCCATACCCTTTTCATCAAGGGATTCTGTGAACGTCATTCTTGCTGCTTTCACAGCAGGGAGCAGAACAACGTCAAATGCCTGGAAGTCGTATGTATCACCATCCACACATTCATTGCCGTCCATGTCCTCATAGACATCCCCATTTCCTCTTGAACTAATTCCGAGTTTGTACCCGTACTTAGCAAGGGTGTATGTGATTCTCCCATTAGGAGTATCCAATATATCAAAATGTGCAATCAGATGGCCGTCCTTATCCTTCTCAGGCGGATCAGGCATCATGATAGCAATTTCACTTGACTTTGTTTCTGCTCTGTCAGCAGGATGGTCAAGTTCACCAGGAATACCGCCACTCTTAAAGTATTCCTGCACAATGTCATTAGAGAAAACTTTCTCCCAAAGTGCTTCATCATATTTGCGACCATTTCTTGTTGCATTGATGAAGTCTGCTACAGGGCCAAATAACCGCCCAAGAATAACCTCGCCTCTCTTACTCTTCTTTATAGAGTCATCCAGCGAAAGGTCTTCTCTTCTGTCAACCTTTTCGGGCATCGTTCTCGCCCCTCCTTGTCTTAGATTTATCCAGTATGGAGACGTGTCTACCCTGAAAAAGGGTAGACTCCCCCATGAAAGAAAAAATTTCAATATAAAATTTTGCCAAATTTCGCTCTCAAAATCTTCCAATTTTTGAGCATTTTACACACAATTGTTTCGATAACATACGACCATCACAATCGTGTCAACATATTTTACACACATTTTGAATGCTTTCAACAAGTTTTCCACAAGGGAATTTTGATATTTGCACAGAAATTTTCCTGACTATATCAAATTCCCTCAGTAGAAAATATTATGCATTATCATCAACAGCCTTTATCAGGCTTCCTCTGCGATATCCTGATCAAGCAGATATCTGATTGCTTTGATATCGCACTTGATTAGACGCAGCAATTTAATGCATGGGATTAAATCATATGTTGTATAATAATTGTTCAATGCTTCTGTTATTTCTTGTGCTCTTGCATGTCTTAAGAACATTTCCCTGTCTTCTACTTGCTTAGAGAAGAGTGTTACTTGCAGAAGTAACGCAGATAAGGTTGTTAATACTGTTTGTGTGTCTTCTTCTCCTCTTAACAGGTTCATGTATAGAGGGGATTTCTTTGCGTTGTAATTCTTCCTCAGCTTCTCATAGAAGTTTGTTAAATCCATCTGCCTGTTGTCGTTGATGAACTTTAATGCTTCTGTTGGAACGCCTGGTTCTGATAACAGTAGAGATGCAATTCTCTTTGTATCAACCCCTTCTTTACTGATTTCTGCTAAAAGAAGAATACAATCTGTTTTACTAATTGCCATTACCAATCCACCCCCTATATCAGAACTCTTGTTCGTTATCTGTCATGTCAACTCCCAGCTCTTCCGGGGAGGGAAGATTCCCTTCTTCCTCAGAAGTCTCTCCTGTGGGGGCTACCGTCTCTTCCTCTGCGGTTGCTTCTTCTCCAGAGCTTGCTGCAGTAGCGCCGCCTCCACCAAATGCACTCATGATATCACTTTCTGCATCAGAGGATGCTTCTCCTTCCTCCTCCTCTTCAGCAGAGGAACCCTCCTCAGAAGTTGCCTTTTCTTCCTCTGCTTTAACCTTATCAATCTGTTCCTGCAAGGTCTGCATGACAATCTGGTTGGGCAGAATATCTGCAAGCATGGCTTTAACAATAGTAAGTTTTGCAGAAGTATCTGGCAAGTCTGACAAGATATTCATTGTATCGCTAAGAACCCCCAGCTGATTAGAGATGCTTTCTCGTCTATCAACCTCATCCTGTGTAAGAGGAGGGACCATATGAATCTCAAAGCGATTTACATAGTTTTCCAGACCTCTGTCCAGCAGCATCAAGTTAATTGCATCTGTGATGGCCTGCACAAATGGATTCTGAATACGCTTAATTGCCTTTGCGAAACGGGATGATACCAGTGTAAGAGAACTACCACCATTAAACCCTGTGGAATCATCTGTATCACCAAGATACTGCTTTGGAACTCTTAATGCCCCATAGAACTTGGTGTTAAAATAGTCCAGGTCAGCAAGAGACTTTACGTCAACATCCCCACCTACCTGAGAAGTAGTAATAGCCCCCTGCTCCCCACGGATAGGCACATATACATTGTTCTCAATAGGGCCTGGGTTAGTGTACTCGCTCATACTGCTCCCGGTGTTAATGGCCGCCTTCTGCTCAATCAGCTGTTTAATTCTCTGCAAGTAAGGGCCAACAGAGGTCTTTGCCATATCCCCTACCTGAACGCCAATAATACGAACGATAGAAGAGCGTGTAACTCTGTTCAACAGAATTGCGTTCTCCAACAGCGTCTTCTCTCTCCAGATCCGGAACAGATTATAGAAGATTGACTGCCCCCTACGGACACGATAGGTATACACATCGCTCTTCCCATCTTCGCTATCTGTATCATCAAACAGACTTACCTCTTCAGGAGTTCTGCTGCTCGTGTCAAGAATGCTTGCATGCACATAGTCTGTTGCCGGGTACACAGTAACATCGTTTCGGTTGAACCTATACCGGAACTGCTGCAGCATTGCCATTCCTGTGGTCATGTCCTTTGTGAGACCAATTGACCGGGAATCCGCTTTTACATAAGCACAAGATTTACCAAACTTTGTCAACTCAAACAGCTCGGCAGGGTTAGGCTCGGCTTCAACATAGTTTGAATAATGGTCTGTCCCCGCATGAGCAACCAGCCTAACATCCTCATTAAGCGCCTTCTTATCAGTTGCAGGTTTCCCTGTCTCCGACTCCCTATAAAGACGCAGGTAAAGGTCACCGTATTTGCACATGGAATACATCCACCCGTATGCGTTTTTATCAATGTTCATGGTATCAAGCAGGAAGGTTACATATTTGGATACATATGGGTCATCAGACTCACACCAAACAATCTTACCATCCTGATTGTACTCGGTAGCTGTGCTGGCATACACTTCAAGTGCCGCTGCAACCATGGGGTCATCGCACATGACATCCAGTGCATCGTACACTTCATTTCTTGATCGGGATACACTAAGAAAGGATTCAAATGTACCAATATCGACTGTACCAGCGATTGCTTCTGTAGCCAACTGGTCTATTGTCTCTCCTTTTGTGTCTACACCAATATTCTTCTCAGGTGCGGGTTGTGGGGCAATCTTCTTGCCGTATAACCCGTCATCATTCTGAAATACGGAATCTTCTTTATTGATTTCAGGCATAGTCTGCTAATCTTCCTCCTGTTTAGATAACTAATATCCCCTGGTCTGTATACTGATTGTACAGCGGGACTGACCTGCCAAACCCAAAATCAAGGTATTGGCTTTCTGATCCCACCTGCTGTTTCTTTGTTGGCTGAATTGGCCCTTGGAGTCGTTTCAATGCTTCTTCAAAATCAACGGATAACTGCTGCCTCTCTACCTCTGCAGAGGGCACAGCGCTGGCTTCAATAACTGTGTCGATATCTTCTCCATAGTCATAAGCATACTCTGTTGCATACTGAGAAGCATGGAACAATGCGCCTGTAACTGCGTCAACTGCGTCCTTTGAGTTATGAACAAAAATTCCAGCTGACAACGCAAAATTATGGTTATTTTCCACGGTCAAATCATAAACATCTTCCTTTTCAGGGATAAACGTGACAGAGCGAATTTTATGGTTATGTGCCGTTTTATCCTCAATAGGTTCATAGTACAGCCTGTATTCAGACATTGGTGTCTGTTCATTGGCCAAATATTTTCTATAAAGTGGCATAGCGGAATCATTCGGCTGCAGATACTGTGCTTCTTTATAGGTCCCGTCACGCAACATTATTCTATGGTTTGGGGTACATCTGAATTTTTCACCACTATCTAATTCAACCTCAACCAAAGAAGCATTTTTGCGCGTGCACCAAGCATTTACTATCTTACCTGGCTCTATTCTTTTTGCTGTCTCATTGAATGAATATACATAATTTACTTTTCCATTATTAAATTCATCAACGAGTTGCAATAAACTAACTTCCCTGCCGTCAACTAAACTAACTTTAGTATCTCCGGTGAAACATCCTTGTGTACCATTCTCTGGGTGGTTGATGTGCCCATCAGACTCCCTCTCAAGGCCAAGGACTTCCTCAGTAAGAAACGGGCATTTTGAATAAACCTCTATTCTTCGGTCATACACGGTTGACTTAAAGTAAGCATACGGTAAGCATTGCTTTGTCTCGGGGTCAAGCCTATCAACAGATATTGTCTTCACATTAAAGTTGTCTGAAGACAGTTGCTGCTGTATGGTGGCTGACTGGAAAGAGTCGCTTGACACTCCTTTAACATTGAATCCTGCTTGTCTTAGCCAGCGAATGAATTGCCTATTCTTCTCAAAAGATATTTCATACCCTTTGGGAGCCTTTACGCTGACATGAAAGGCAAGCCTATAAAGCATGTCTCTTGATGCGTCATTTCCATCAACTGTCGGCTTTTTGCCAATACTCCACACACCTGCAATACCCGTCTTATCCCCCTTAACAGACATATCCAAATGGACATGCAGAGGTTTGCTCAGGCATTCCTCCGGAACTTTGCTAATGTCAAAGAAGTCACTATATTGAGCCGTGTCCTCTTTTGCAGTACCTACTTCAATAATCTCCTGTGTGAATGGATTCTCATAAGCATCTGTTTTTATCTCATTCCACCTGATTCCAGAAATGTATTTAGTGGAACTTGCTGTTGCAATACCTGCAATATCCATCAAAGCCCCATCAATATTATCCTGAAAGTTCTCAAGATATCCTATCGGGACCATGATTACTGAGTATCCCTTTGCCCTGTACTCGTCTACCAGGGTTTGAGGGCTGTCAACAGGCAATAACTCATTAGCAAGGAATTTGTTTCCTACTGCTACGGGAAACTTAATAGGGCTATCCTTCCGGCTATCAACAACCCACTGCGGTTCATCTACAATAAGTGTATTTTTGGATTCATTCTTTTTCTTAAGCTGAATATACTCCTCAAGAAAGGACTGCTCACTGTTTTTTGATGATGCAATGATGTTCAATGTAGGAAGATATGTTCCACGAAGAAAACGAGACTTCATACGGGCATCAATCTGTGAGATGAGCTGCTTTTGTTTCTTCTTCAGTTTCTCTGTGTCATTGGTCATTGCAGAAAAGTTCACTTCGTCTGTGAAGTTGCAATTGTGTGAGACTATCTCCCCACTATTTGTCTTGATTATGAAATTGTGGTAAGGATAACAATCAATGACATCATAAAACTGTTCATTGCAGCCCAATTTAATTGGCTTTATACTTTTAATTTTCATCCTTGTACCTGAACCTCAAGCCGTTAGCGCTCTTTTTCTTACCTTTACACACCTGAATTATGTTTGAATGCGATACTCCGAGTTCTTCGGAGGCATACTTTGCGCTGTAGTATTCCACGCCCGTATCGATACATACCACGGCTTTATTACGTTTGCAATTTTTGCCGCTTTGCGCTTCCTTAATCTTTCTTATTGTTTCTTCCGATTGCTTTCGCCCCAGGCCTCCTTTTGAAATCGCCATTCGGTGCCCCTCTGACAGCTTCTTTCCGGCCTTGGCCTCACTCATTTTTTTAAGGGATTCCTCAGAATAGCACCCCTGCAGCCCCTTGTTCCAGGACGGCCTACCACGCGAATTCAACGAGATTTTTTGCTTAACCTCCGGTCGTTGCATTGCAGCTTTTGTTCTTTCACTGACCCTCTTTCGTATATCTTCTGAGTAGTGCTTCCCTTTCATTGGAGAGGGCTTGCCGGTGCTGTGTTCTCTATTTCGTTCCGTAAACGCCCTTCTCAAAGCATCATACTCCTCAGCGCTGTCTACTATCTCCCCCTTGCCTCGTGATGACATGAACATATATGCGAACACGGCTTTATAATTGGCCATATTGTCTAATGCGAGAATCTTGTGCGCGGTGTAATGCTCTTTATAGGTCAACCATATCAGATTATCCGCACGAGAACGATGCGATATCCGCAACGGTTCCCCGCCAAAAGCCCTTGGAATAATATGGTGAACTTCGTAATACTCATCTTCTACACTGAAGTACCCACGTTCCTTAACAATTTGATTTATATACTCGTAATAATTCTGTAAGTTCATTGAATACCAGTCTTCTGTTACCATAATTCATCCTGTTCTGTTAGATCTTTTGCTTCTTTGTATGTCCCGTCTTTTAGCATGAATTGGTGGTTTTCGGTACATTTTAGTACGGTACCATCTTCAAGTTCAATTTGATAGGCCCGATCTGTCCTTATCGTAGGCTGCACGTAACAAGGATCACTCAAGGTTTTTTCTCCACTCCCATTTATCGTATAAACTTGAATCGATTTTCCCTCCAAGTCCTTGAGTTTTGCATCGCCTTCAGATGTGCTTATGATGGTTTCCCCGTCCAGACAAAATATTGCTCGTCCTATGATTTGATTATTACTTGAACCATATACGATTTCTATATGTGTCTTTGGTTTATACGACAAATTTGTTTCGCCTGATATTGTCCCATGTTCCATGAACCATGGGCTTGCTAATAGCATCTGGTTGAATTTATCGCCGCCAACGCCACGTGCGTTTTCAATCGAAATGTTTAGGAAGGATACAGTGATTTTATCCACTGGCTGCAACCCATAGAACAGATAGGGATCTTTCAGGCACAATAGTCTATATAGCATATACAGCAAACATATGACTGCTATAGTACTTTTACCAAGACCAATTGCCCCTGTAAAAACGATTGTGTTATATGCGGTTGTTGTATTTGTCGGGAATATCTCCTTCAGTTTCTCTTCCCAGTAGGGGAAGAGAGTGAATTTACCTTCTGCATTATACAAGGCATTCCCAAGATACCTCTTGTCATGCAGAAATGTTTCTATATCGACTGGTATTTCGTTATAATCTGCATACAGGAGGTTTGTATATTTATCTGATTTCCCTTTCACTGAAAATTCTTTCAGTATCTGTAAAGCACATTCTCTTTCCTTCTCAGACAGCCCTTCTAATTCCGGGAAGGGCATTTCCAGATTAGCCATAGGCTACCTCCTGTACGCTTGTTTTCCTGTATATAATATACAATTTATGACAGCACTTGTCAAAAGCTGTCTGTACAATTATGCATTATTTCTGCATATTTACCACTCGATGGCGGGCTCAATATCAGCCGGGGCCTCTGGAAGTGCCTGAATGGCCAATTCCCACCTTGTGCCAAGGCCATTTCCACCAAGGGCATGGTATGCCTCATATAGCTCTTGCACATCAACCTTGTTCTCTGGAGAACACCACTTGTCTTGCAGCACATATTTGTCATGCTGTGCGTGTAACTGCAATTTTGCTAAGTAAAGTACGACTGCCCGCAGATTGTCAATCTGCATGTGGTCTGCTGCGGACTGCTGCTTAACCTCTGTCACAAGGTTCTCCAATGTGGACAGGATTTTGGCATTGCTTTCTTCCTCACGTTTCTTGCGCTCAGACTCTTCCTTCCTGGCCCTGCGATGCTCTTTTGCCCCGCTCATCAAGGCGGCAAACAGAGATCCCGCAAACGTTGAGACCACCGCCACTACAATACTAACTAACATGTCTGTTACCTCTTTCTTGCAGACAAAAGGGAGGCTCTGAGTTGATTCTTACTAAGGGCCTCCCAACACAATGCTGCTTATTTATTTAATGTTTACTTTCTTAGACATTTCAACGATGCTATCAATTAAATTGCTAAGTGTTTCTTCATCCAGTTCAAAACCAATTTCTTTTGCTGTTTGTTTTGCCATGGACATTACCCATTCTTTTTTATCAGCACCTGTTGCATAATTTGTTTCTGCTTCTTTGATATATCCAAGAATTAGCTTAACAAGTGTATTCCAATTCTTTTCTTGTACTGCTTTCTTGACGTATTTAACAAGATTTACTACAAGTGGAATGACAATTGCAAGAGAGGAAAGCACATATGCGACAATTTGTAGAATTAAAGTTAAATTTTCCATATTCTTTTTACTCCTTATTTGCGTATTGTTTAGTTAGATTACTCTTAAGTTGTCCTTGCCCTTGTACATATAGAACAAGCTGTTGTGCTCCATAATAAGCAGAATTGTTTTCTTTCACTTCATCTACATGTTTTACGAATTGGCCAGCAACATAATAATCATAACAGATATGAATATACTTCCACTGAAAATAGGCATCGTCGTCATCATGCTCAAGAATAATTTTGCCAACAATAGAAGCACCGCTTTCTCCTTCAGCAGATTCATTGAATAACTCTTGACTTGTTTTCTTAGAAGGGTCTTCTGAATCAATTGCGTCAAGTTCTGCCTTGATAGTGCAGGTACCCGCAGATGCACCTGTTCTATTCAGGTTCAAGTCCAACACTAAACACTTAGGAACTGCGTCTGAATATACAACATTATCTACATCGAATGTTTTAGATTGAATATCTGCACCTGAAATCCACGAAGTGAAAGTAGGAAGATACTTAGCAAGATTCGTGCATTGTGTATTCAATACTGCGTCAGCTGCATCAACATATGCCTTATTTGCTGCTTCTTTTGCTGCTGTAGGGGCTTCACACTTTAACTGCCCTGTAGTTGTTCTTCTTGCTACGGACAATGAAGAAGGTTCAGTGCTGAAATCTACTGTCAACCAATCTTGTTTTGCTTTATCCCAAGACAAAAGAGAATATTTATTCTTATCAAGTGTAGGGAAATAAGGAACTGCATCTTTATTAACAGCAACATCGAAATATTCAGACTGCATTTGGTCTTTATCACCATGTTTATTAAGCGCAATTCCATCTCCTGCTACAATAGGAGTTACATCTCGGAAAATTTCAGAAAGATATGTGCCCCAATCCTCCGCCCAAAGTGTCTTAGTAGTATAAATACCATCAGCTTCAGCACTTGCTCCTACAGGAATATGGTATGCTGACATTCTGGTCTCTTGAACATTAACAACATTATTTGTTGTTATTTCTATTCCAAACCCAGCTGATAGTTTATCTTGCTTTGTTTTAGTTGCATCATCGACATACTTTTTGTTCGCTGCCATCCCGTCCTGTGCAGGAGTAGCAGTTAATACTTGACCCTGTTCATTTCTTTGTGCAATGGAATTTGCCTCAGCATTACCACTAACTTTCACATCCTCCCAATAAGGTTCAGCAGCTGTACGATGCTGTACGGGAACCCAAGTACCCCTGTCTGTAAGAGAAGTTCTTGCAACATTGTCAGAAATCTTAACAACATTATCAGCAAGAGAAATCCCTTCCCCGGCAGATAACGTATCCTGCTTTCCAACCTCAATAGCTGCTACTTGTCCGTCAAGTGTTCCAATATCTTTCTCATTGGTTTCCGCCAAAGACATTGCATTTTCAATGCCTTCTTCTATTTTGTTTAAGTTTGCAGCATCAAGAGGGGTTTTATTGTCCTCCCATACTGTCTTAACGTATGCCATCTATTTTATCCTCCTATGATGTTGAATACTTTTTGACCGCATTTTAATCCTGAATATATGATTGTTTCTTTACTTGCTATTGTGTTTGGCCCACATTTTAGACCTGAAGAAACGTATCTATATTTCGCTACTGTAACGATTGTTGGATAAATTATACTATTTAATTTGTCTATATCCAGCAGCATCTTTATCAGTTTGTTATAATTGTCTACGTCTACTGTGATAACCCCTTGAGAACCCCGAAATTCTGCACGCTGCGAGGTTTTATTGAGTTTGCCATATAAATATGTCATGCAAAAACTGCCGTTGGCAGCCTCCTTTCTGTTAAAACGCTTTTATTCTTTCTAAGCAGTTTCAACTCTTTATAGCTTACGCATCCGCCGTTGACCACAGTTCCTTCAAGATTTTTCACATCAAAATCACCCCTCTTCCTTCTTCCAAATACAAAATATCTTTTCTTTTGATATTCAACCGTATCAAATAGACCAAATCCAAAAACATCACCGACTAATTGATTTCTCTTTTTAATTCCGCCTTTAATAAACCTATCTTTTGTCATTTTGCGATTTTGTCTTCTAATGCATTTCTGATAAAGATAATATTCCAAAGGTTTTGCTAACGGGTTGCCGCTAATACATCTTGCATCCACATAGTGTTCTTTCGGAAGATTATTCCCAATTCTTGTATTCTTTGTGATATAACCAAAAGTCTCTTGAACATTTGGGCATATCTGCCTCAATCTTAACAACAGTGTCTTTCTCATAATTCCCATAAATGCCGCATCTCGGAAACTCTTCCCGCGCTTGATGTTTAGCTTAATCTTTCCTTGATGATAATCGTTGTGGCAAGTTTCGCATAATGTGATAAGGTTGTTTGGCGAATCTCCGCCCGTTTTGCGGCTTTCAATATGGTGAACATTTAATCGGTTGTCTTTCGATTTTCCTTTGCAGTATTGGCACTTATGGTTGTCTCTGAATAACACATATTCACGAACATTCCAAAATCCAAGTTGATCACCTTGCTGATATTGTTTGCCTTCAATGTCTGGATTCTGAATCTTTTGAATGTCAAATTGTGCTGTTTCTACAATGATCTTTGAGATTGGAAGAATTTGATAAAGTCTTTTAATTACTTGAATGTGTGAATTGATTTTCTGTTCAATGCTCGGAGCAAGCCAACCTTTATGTTTTGAATGAACTCGATTATCGAATCTTGCGGGGCGGTATCTAAGTCTGTTTCTTCTCGTTCTTCTTGCCTCTCTGCGAGATGATAATTTGTCAACGATATCGTTTCTTAATTCAACATCCGCTTCATACAAAACTTGTTTTTCTGTTGTCGCAGAAATTCCGATGTGTTTACTTCCAGCATCAACTCCGAGAAAAACTTCTTGTGTTTGGTTTTCACACTCAAATGTCAATTGAATCGTAAATGGTTCATATTTTGCTATAATAGCTTTATTTTGTTTTAGTAATTTTCGTGTTTTTGCTTCTTTACAAGGCATTAAGGGTTTGCCTTGTTTATTTAATACATACACCAATGTTTTTATAACCTCCTGTATGTTAGAGTAGTTACTCCACGACAATGTTATTCAAAGGTTTTCGTATGTAACACTGTTCCTACCCATCAGAATTGTTTAATCACATACCGCAGTGCGTCAGACTGGAGAGTACATCCAACGGTGCCTATATATTCTTTGATAACGTAGTGCTCGAAACACTTAGTCTGATCAATCAGCAGACTTGAGTAATCAAGTCCACGCCCCTTTAGGGGATGGGTTATTGATATAAATAGTCCATCTCGCACCTCAAACGTCATCTCGTGGCGTATTTACGCCTCCATAGATGTGTATCCTGTTGTCCTCTCCAATGTAAACAGAATTAACAAAAGTTTCAAGAAGTAAGTATGCAGAAATAGTATTCAAGTCGTTATCAACAATTGTTTTGATGTAAGCAGTATCTTTTCCTTCATATCCTTGTGAGGATATTTCTTCGTAGAATCTTGCATATTCTCTCATACTAAATATCCTCCTTGTTAATTTATAATGTACCAGATTCTTTCTGGAATGACAGTATTTACTGCCCCACTTGCTTTTTGTAGTTTAACGGAATAATAATATTTCCCAGGAATTAACTTTTCTGTTTCTTCTGGTGTTAATGTTAAAACAGCATCTTTCCTGTCGTTTAAGTTTTCCACTGTTAATACTTTTCTTATTAGTGCTGTTTCAAATGGTTGGTTAGGCTCCATTATACCAACATATAATTTATCTCCTTCAGCAAGAACATATCTTAATGGAGATAAATCATTTCCTGCGTTGATAAAAATGGGAGCCTGGAAGGTATCACCACGAGATAATGTGACAATACCTTCACAGGAGATGTTTTGCATCTTTACTCTCCCTTCTCACGAATTTTTAATTCTGTTCTATAAGAATTTTCAAGATGTGCTTGAACTGGTTTATATTTACCGCACTTACCAATCAAAATTTCATTACCTACATTTCTAAATCCAAACAGCATTGGAGGAACATGAGTTACAATGTCTCCTCTATTTTTTATTTTTGTTAGATTGGCAAGTCTTTGTCTTACTGCTGTTGGAATCTTCCCCCAGATTACTCTTGGACAAGCATAAGCAAATCCGCTCACATGGACTTTATTACCAAATAGGTATTCCATATCTTCTACAGCAAAAGTACAGATAGCAGCACCGTGCGAATACCCAATGCACACAATATTGTCAATCTCATTATTCTCAATATTTCCTCTAATGATTTCTTCAATATCGTCTCTCATTGCTTTCCATACTTTTAAGAAGCCACGATGCACATACCAAGTATCATTCCCGTTCTTGTAAGCCTTTGCAGGAAAATCAAAATTGTTTTTCCAATCTTCTTTTCCTACTGACCATTGGAACATCAGATAACAAGTTCTATTACATATCTGTATACAGTAGTCGCCATCTTCTTTTGTGTGAATATAATTCCCATGTAGACATTTTTCAAATAGTTCTAAGTACATATATCATTACCTCCTTTTAGGATAGGTCACGAGTTGTCTTAATGACATAACTGCGTTTAGCTGTACCAACAGGGCCGCCAGCATGAGGGAGAAGAGATAGTGACTGCCCAGCTACAGCTGTAACAAACCCAGTCTTACAGGTTCCTGCATAAACGAACGTATAGAAAAGGCCATTACCAGCTGAACCGCTGTCATTTGTACTGACAACTTTAATTGTTCCTGTTAATGCTCCATCTTCCTGTGCTATAGAAGCAATTACAAGATTCGTGTCCCCAACCTTAACAGTTGCTGTACCATCGTCTTGAATATGTGGGGCCCACAAACCAAACTCGTAAACATCTCCTACTGCAAGAGTAGAAGTATATGCAACATCGTTTTCAATCAGAGTATATGTTCCACTAAGATTATTTACTTTTGTTGAAACTGTAGACAAGCCAGTTTGTACTTCGCTTAGTTGAGCAGAAATTCCGCTTACGCCTGTACTGACATCATTTACGTCTGCTTTTGTTGCAATTGTGTTTGTATCAACAGAAATTGCATTACTTGCGCTAATACTAATTCCAGTACCAGCAGAATAAGTAACACCAATCTTTTCATCTACATATGCTTTTGATGCTGCTTCATTATCGTCTGTCGGTGTTGTAGGAACAAGTAAAGCACCAGTATTCCTACGAATAGCTACGGCATTAGCATCAGCACCTTGTGTTGCTAAAACACCTGTTGAAGACCATGCACCAGAAATGCAGACAGGAATATAATCCCCATCTTGATAAGTTTCAATTGTAGCAACATCGTCATTAACAGCAAGTGTACTTCCTGATAAACTAATTCCTTTTCCTGCTGTTATGGTATCCTGTTTTCCTGCAACAGCGGTATTTACATCTGTCTTTAGTGCTACTGTATTTGCAATGGCTACTGTGTTGTTTGTAAGGGTAATTCCTGTACCTGCTGTTAATTTATCTTGTTTTCCAGATGTAGCAGAAGTAACATCTGTTTTCATAGCTACAGTATCTGCAACAGAAATTTCAGTGCCAGAAATATCAATGCCTGTTCCTGCAGTATAGGAAGTTCCTCCCCCTCCTCCACCTGTTGCTGAAATTGTTCTAATTCCAGATGCATCGGGGTCGGAAATAGTTACGTTACTTCCTGCTTTATATGCGCTTTGCACATATGCTTTTGTTGATGTTATGGTATCATCAATCGCAACAGCATTTCCTGTAATAGAAATACCGTTTCCAGCTGTAAGTGTATTCTGCTTTGTTGCTACTTTATCATCAACATATTTTTTCGTTGCAGCATGAAGGTTTGCTGTAGGTGCAGCAGTATATACTTGACCATCAGAGGTTCTCTTTACAATTGTATCAGCTTCAGCACCATCTGAACTAACTTGCATATCTGTCCAAGTAGAAGGGCCTGTTGGGCGTGTTTGTACAGGAACCCATATTCCTAAATCTGTAGAAGTTGTTCTTGCAACATTATCTGCAATTTTTATTGTGTTAGAAGCAATACTAATGCCATCTCCTGCAGTTAATTTTGGTTGCTTTGTTGCGAGATTATCATCTACATACTTCTTTGTTGTTGCATCCGTAACAAGTGTAGGCTCTCCAATGTTAATATTCCCTGTTTGAGTTCTTAACACGAAAGAATCAGAACTATGAGAATCTCTTTCAACTTTCTGAGTATCCCATTTTCCATTCTCTCTCCAAACTGCAACGTAATTTCCCGTTACAGGCTTTTCAAGAAGCGGAACGCGAGTATCATCTATCGTAACTGTAACGTTCTTTGCACCATCATCAGAAACCTTTATTCCTGCCCCTGCTACAATAGAAGAAACTTTATTTGCTGCCGTTAAATCAGCATTGTTTGCAATTTCTTCTGCATTATTTGCTGTTTCTTGTGCAGTGTCTGCTGTTTCTTGTGCATTATAAATGCCGTCTTCAATATTATTCATGTTGGAGGCATTTAATTTTGTCTCCCCATTTTTCCATGTTGTTCTTACGTAAGGCATATTTGTCTATACCTCCTTACCACAAATACTCATAAGTAAATGTCACTTCCGGGTTTGGCTGACTAACATAAGTGGGCGCAACACCAGGTTTAATAATCGTGCCGCTTGCCATTGTAGATGTGATAGAACCAATAAACGGAAACTCATATGCAGGGTCAGCCTGTGAACAAACAACCGTCCCATACTCAAACCCATCGTTTCTGAATCCGGGAATAAGGGCATATCTGCCATTCATACCGGGAAAGTTTGTTTCATCAGCTGTCGTGATTGTTACTTTGGTGAATTGCACTTTTGCTTTATCCGCATCTGTTGTAGGAGCTGTTGCTTTCCATGTTGGTGCAGCCGGAATCATAGGAGCAATTGCTTCTTTTATTTCTTCTTCATCAAGTACATCTGTTGCATTAAGCACCCAAGCACGAGTTGAAATTGTGATAGTAATACTCTCAAGAATATGAACATTATTTTCGTACCCTGCGTGAGTATAAGTCAAATAACCTTCTTGGTGTCCCTTGCCGCCAAGGTCATATTTCTTGTGGCTGAACATGATGGAAGCGTTATCGGATGCTTGTAATTGTGCAAGTTCTTCCTCTGTCAGAATGCCGTTAGTCGCTTCGTCAGGTGCGCTTAGAGTTACGATTGTAGATGCGGGGCCTTCTGCAACAATTGCCGCATCGACGTATGCCTTTGTTGCAGCATCTGTTGCAGCAGCAGGAGTAGCGACCGTAAGCGTACCGCTTGTCGTTCTTAATGCAACCGTATTTCCTCTGGCGCCAACAGCCATTTCTTTGTTGTTCCAAGTTGCAAGGTCTCCGCTATAATAAGGAACAACATCGGCAGGAAGTTCGGGCAGCGTTGCAATAGTGGCAACATTCTTCGTTACTGCAACGGTATCGTTTTCTATACTAATCCCTGTTCCGGCTGTCAATATGCTTTGTTTACCCGATACGCTATCATCTACATATTTCTTGTTAGCGGCATCTGTATCTGCCTCAGGGGTTGCAGTCCTTACAATTCCTTTTGCCGTTCTTGCCGCAAGAGTATTTGCTGCGGCGCTTGTGCTGGAAGTTGTTTCTGCCCACCCAATGCTTCCAACGCCAACATAAACAGGAATAGAATAAGAAGCAGGAGTATCGGATTCAAGTCTTGCTACTTTGTCTGTAATTTTAATTGTGTTATCAGTAATATCAATACCAGTTCCTGCAGTAAGTGCATCCTGCTTTTCTCCAACCGCCGTATCAACATAACTCTTAATAGCAACATCTCCGTCATTAGCAGGAATGCCAGCTTGCATTCTTCCGCTTGCATCTCTTGTTACAACACTTGAGGCAGTTGCGGAAGGGGTTGCCGTTAAGCCAACCCAACTCTTGCTGGATTTAGCATAAACAGGAATTGCATTTTCAGCCTCAGGAGCTGTTGCCATATAGACAGAATGTTCAGGGTCAACTTTTACTGTAACGTGATTGGCAGATGTTGTCGCATCCATAATCACGCCATTACCTGGAATAATCGGTATTTCAATATCGGTAGCCACTTGATGCGTGCTTTGATCTGCATAGGTCAGCATACCCGTTCCACCAACCGTCATACCATCAGCAGTATCGAATGTCACAGTTGCCTGGCCATTACTAAAGTCAATTTTATCAATTTTTTTACTTACATTATCTGCCTTCAAATCTGCCCGGACAAAGGACATTGTGTCTTCATCCCACTTAACAAGATATCCATCAGCAAACTGACTGCTATCAGCACGAATAGCGAGAGGGCGTCCTTCACCGTCTTTGAAGACAAACTTATTATTTTCATCGAGCGTGCCTTCGCCAAATTTCACAGTATCATCAGTTGGGTCATACATAATGCCATATGTTGCATCTGCATTTTTATTGATTGCAAGACCGGAAAGAAGTGTTTGTAAATCAACTTTATTTGCATTTGTTGCGATTACATTATCTTCTACCAGTAACTGCTTTTCTTTTTCTGTTGTAGTTGTTCCACTTACAGTAAGATTGCCAGTAATAGCAACATCGCCTGTAATAGACCCGCCTGTTTTATCATATTTTGTTTCAAGTGCCGCATCAAGCTGGTCTTGTGTAATTCCACCGGAAGATTTTGCAAGTTTGGAATAAACAACTGCGTCAAAATAACTCATCTTTTATTCCTCCTAATTAAACCTTTACAAACACGCCCTGTTCATTTGCTACATATAAGTCTCCACTATCTGCAACAAGTAAAACAGAACCTCCTGCAAAGATTACTCTATCTGGATCATAGGATTTTGGAAATCCATCTATTCCTGTTGGCTTTGTTGGAAGAGGATTGGGAGTTGTGTCAGCAACAAGTTCTACATCAATTACGTTATAGATTTTTGTTTCTTCTCCTTCTGTTACCTCTTTGATATAAACAGGTCTGTAGTTTCTACAAATCACGTGTTTATTCCTCCTAAATCTATTTTTGTTTATTTTGTTCCCATATATTATATATACAAAATCTGAACACACTTGTCAAGGAGTTGTCCTATAATGTTCAGAACAACTCCTCGATATATTCACTAAAAGTTTACTCAACGTATCTCACAGCTCATCTGCTCCTGAATGACCCAGTTGCAATAAGTTCCATTTGCAGGTGCTCCAATAGCCCCGGTAAACCAAACCCTCGTCTCCGTAATATTTCGAATATAGCCACTTTTACAGGTGCCATCAGATGCAGTGTAGCTATAAGTAATATTATGCACTGTTCCACTTCCCGTTGCTGTCTCTACAGGATAAAACATTAGTGTGCCATCAACATCAAGGGCATCTGAGCCGGGTGTAAGACTAAACACGGTGGAACCACCGGAACTACTTCCACCTACCGTAATCTCAATGCTCCCAGTATCCATTGCAGTCTCTCCGTGTAAATGAAATGTGTATTGATAAGCAGATGTTAGCGTATGGTCAAAATAAATGGGTGTATTTCCATCAAATCTTAAAAGCTTTTTACTGCTTCCACCACCAGTTGATATTGCCGCTACCGCTGAATCTACATAAGCCTTAGTGGCTGCGTGCCCATCGGCTGTAGGAGTCCCAACCTCAAGCACACCGGCCGCCCCTCTACGGGCAATCGTGTAAGCACCCAAACTTGAACTCACGTTTATTGCTGACCACTTCCCGGACTCTCTTACCACCGCTTGTGTGCCCGTTGTCGTAGGATTAGCCAAATAGGGAACATTATCAGTTACCTTTATAGCATTATCCGTAATATCTATGCCATTTCCCGCCGTCAGCTTAGATTGTTTTCCAGCAACCAATCCGTCAACATATTTTTTGTTAGTTAAATCATTTTCCGCTGCTGGTACAGAATATGTTCTTACTTGTTTTGGAAATGTTACATTTTGGTCATAATCCCAAGTATATAGATGCCCTGATTTTGCATAAGAACTTGGAGTAGCCCAATAAGTATCTCCAAATAATGCAATGTTAAGAATCTGTAGAAATCCAGGATAAGCTTCGCTTGACACGCCAGTAATAGAAAATGTTAGTCTTATAATACCCCAGTTAGCAGATTGAGCGCTGCCAAAGTTAAAAGCAGAATCTCCAAAAGTAATATCATTCCACCCTGACCACCCAGAAATTGGTGCCTCTATCACAGTCTGAAAGTCTGTCGAGGCAGAATTTCTTGCCCTCTCAACCAATACTTTAGAACCAGTAGCTCCGGCAGTAGAGACATTGATAAGCAATTTCCTTGAATGAGTATAAACACCCATTGCATTACCATCAAGAGTAATACGCAACATATCATTAGCTGTTGCAGTTCTTCCAGCAGTTGAATAGTTCACAGGATAGACAAGACCAATTGTTGGACGGTATCCATCAATGCCAGAAACCAACCCTGTTTTCTCAGAATCTGGAATAGCAGAATCTACCCAAGTTGTGCCTCCATCAGTTGAAGACTCAATCGTAATTCCAGTCGCTTTACCAAAAGCAAGTCTGTTCGCAGAGTGAAAATCTGACATCACCATACCAATAGGAGTAACACTTCCTGCAGTGCTTGAAGTGACCGTATCCCACTTAATATTTTCAGCTGTTGCTTTGTTGTCGACATAACTCTTAGGCGTTGCCATATTATCTTCTGTCGGGGTGCCAACTCTGACTTGCCCTTGACTTGTGCGCTGTACGATTGAGTAGCTGGCGATAGATGCCTCCGTTAACGGATATTGGGTCCACTCCGTCCCTCTCCAGCAAGGCATTACGTACTGTTTACTTGTGTCCGTAAGTCGCGCTATTTTGTTGTCATTAACCAATCCATCCACATACTGCTTATTCGTTGCGTGCCCATTTGCAGTGGGTGCTGCTGTCACAATCTGCCCGCTTGCATTTCTCTTAACAATCGTGTTGGCAGTTGCTTTCAACGCATCCATATCAATTCTCTTCCACCCTTCGTCTGAATTCCAGACAGGAAGAGCTTCTATATCTCCTATATCAGGAAGTGTTCCTGGTATTTTTGCAACGTTTTGAGGTGTTGCTATTGTTACTCTATTATCTTTTGTTGTTGCAGTAATATTATTTCCTGCAACAATCATTGTTGTCAAATTTTTGATTTCACTATAATCGTACTCCGGCTTTGTGGACGCTTTGGCCCACGCATACACATCTGCTGCCGGAGATTGCATATATTGCAGAGTGTTAAAAGGCGTTGTTCCATCCCCAATTTTTATCAGACAAATTGCAGGAGTGGAGTCCGTTGCCGGAATCTCCACAACTGCAACCTCACCGTCCGATAAAACAGGGTTGGAGGTTTGCCAATTACTTATAGTGTCCTTGCGTGATACAATTGTTACGTTTACCATTTTCTCCAACCCCTCCATGTTATTGGTGTTTTATCTTTTTGTAATTTTATTTGTTGTTTGTGATTTATGCGTGAATGTGACCAGATGCGTTGCCGCCATACAGAATCAGCACATCATCCTCAGTATTAGCCTGCGTCAACTTGCCGACAGACACTGCTGCAATCTTCGCATCAGTAACTGCGCCGTCTTTAATCTTGGCAGTCTCCACAGCAGCATCGCCAAGTTTTGCAGCGGTAATTGCTTTGTCTGCAATCTTTGCAGTTGCGATGCCGCCCTCTTTAATCAGCACATAGCCGGGAGCGGCAGTCGTAAACTCGTCAGACAAGACAAGGTCATTATCTTTATCCACAGTCAGCGCTGCTGAGGAAGCTCCTTCAAGCTTAATGCCGAAAGAAGTCATTGCAGAGTCGAGCTTGGTCTTATCCGCAGCAGACATCGCACCGGGTGCGGTAGTAGTTGCAATCGGCAGCGTCAGTACGCCATCAGTGGGAGAAATCAGTGCACCATCAGTGCCAATCTTAGCACCAGTTACACCACCTGCAGTCAGCGCATCAAATGCAGCCTTATCGGCAGCAGACATCAAACCGTCTTTTTCCTGAGTAGCAAGAGGAATGTCTACCATTCCAGCATCTTTTTCAAGAGCTGCGCCATTCAGCTTGATGTTAGTAATAGCAGCGTCACCAACTGTCTTGACCTGCTCATCCACATAGCCTTTGGTCGTCAGAGCATCGTTTCCAGTGCCGTATGCTTCATCAATGTTTGCCTTGGTCAGCTCTTTCAGCTTATCCAACTTCGCCTTGTCCGTAGCAGACATATGACCTGCTTCGGTAGTGGAGGCCATTTTTGCTGCGTGCTCGTCCAGCATATTCATAACACTGGTTGCAGCACCAGAAGCATTACTTACAGCATCGTCAACATATTTCTTGTTGGCATATTCATTGTCTTTAGTAGGAACAGGGCCGCTTACAGCGCCATTTGCCCCAAAACGTCTAACAATTCGACCATTGTTGGTTGCATCACCGGAATCAAAAGTTTCAGAGTCTACAAACACGTTACTCCAAGTAGGAGCAGTATCACCATAAGATGCCAAATCACCAACTGCCACATAGGAACCAGCAGCAGCAACATCAAGGCCTTCAAGATGAGCAACGGAGCCATCGACCTTGACGGTATTATCTGTAATGTCAATTCCCTTGCCTGCCGTCAACTTATCCTGCTTGCCGCTCTTCAGGTCTGCGACATCCTTGGTCAGGCCCTTAGTGGAATCGCCAACAGCAGTTTTCAGGTCGGCAGTGTCTTTTACCAGACCACTATCTGCATCACCAACAGTCGTTTTCAGAGCGTTGATGTCACTATTCATTGTAGCGGCATCAGTAGTATGTCCGCTAATCCAGTCGCTGATTTCTTTCAGTGTGTCATATGCAGTATCTGCGCCAGCAACAATCTTGGCAACTTCTTCAGATGCAATTGTACGAGCAGACTTGTCAGTATCACTACCAACCAGCGTTTCAATATCAGTCTTATTTGTTTCGACCTGTGCTTTTACAGTTGCATAATCCGCAGGAGTAGCAGCTGCGACAGCATCATCAACATACTTGTACAGACCCGTGGCTTCGGTACTGCCATTCTTCTTTGCACCAATCGTCTGGTCAATATCGTACAAATGCTGGCCGGTAGCATATGCGAACGTGCCTGCTTCGCTGCCATCCAATTCGTGCTGCACGCCATCGATATCAGCTTCCGCAGTTGCCATACGAGCAAACAAGCCAGTTGCTGCCTCTTCTCCTGCAGCTTCTTTACCTACTGCATTTTCCAGTGCGGTTACACGGTCTTTGATTGCGGACACATCGCCAGAGAATCCAACCTCAGAAGTCTCAAAAGTGCCATCAGCCTTTTCCTTCAGGACAAACAGGCGAGGGTCAGCACCATCGGCAGACAGCGCAACAACCTGACCTGCATAAGGATAAGGCACAACATCTGCCCAATAAGTGGAGACAGCCGTCTTATCTGTACCCTTGCTCAGATAATAGTTCAAGTCGCCCTGAGTCTTGAAGACCTGGGAAATATCCAGAGGGCCATATTTCTGTCGGTTAAGGTTAACGCCAAGAGTTGCAAAACCCTGATATTCAAAATTTGCCATATCTCTTTATCCTCCTTAACCAATAGTGAAGGTATAGCGAGTAGCTGCCATACCATTTGCGTTTTCAGCAGTCCAGACGTTGTACTTCATACCAGCATCATCGGTATAGTTGGTTACGGTAGGAGTGGTCTTTACAAAGTTACCAATAACATCCAGACCCATACCATCAACGTCAATTACATTTTTCAGCGTTTTTGTGTAGCCAGAACCAGCAGGGATTGCTACCATAACGCGCTTAGTGCCAGCAGGAATAGTCACATTGCTCTGAGTGCTTGCGCTCTTGCCAGTGCCCTTACCTGTTGCAGAACGGATAAAGTCAGTGGCGATTGCGCTGTCCATATCCGTACCAATGTACAGATACCACTGACGATAACCAGTGACTGCACCAGAAGATGCAGTGCAAGTGCCAGCCTTAATCTGGGCTGCAGGATAATCATTGCCCAGGTTGGTCTTAGGCACAACACCATCACTGTAAGAGCAAGTAACAGTCAGCTTGTAGTTGGTATTGTCAAGCACAGTAAATGCATCAAAGCTACCAGTTGCGCCAGTCTTAGTAACATTGTTGGTGTCCTTAACAGACCAAGCAGTTGCAGTAACGCCAGTTGCTGTAGGATTGTAAGCATACTTCTTTGCGTCGAAAGAGGTGGTATACGCAGGAGTGAAAGAAGAACCAACTTCCTTTGCGCCAGCACCAGTCAGGGTGATGCCACAAGAAGGAGTGGGCTTCGTAGGATTCAGCTCCTTCGTAAAGATGCTTTCAAACAGCTTGCCCAGCGTCTTGCCCTTTGCAGACAGTGTGCCGGAAGACAGCTGAACGTTACCAACAGAAGTATAGTTACCAGCGAGGGTAATATCATCTGCCATAACAACGTTATCAGCGGACACATTGCCATCCATTGCGCCCCAAGTAGTACCGTCGTAAACATATCCCATATAGGAATAAGTTTCAGGAGTAGTACCAAGAGCTGTTTTGATTGTGCAGATATCGCCTTTCTTTGCAGTAGCGCCATCAAGAGCGCGAGTAATTGCTGCGTCATCAGTCTCATCTGCATTACGGATTACGGTGTAGTAGTTGTCTTCCTGTGCGGAAATGAGAGCACTTACGGCTGCTTCGGACATACCGAAGTATTCCAAATCATTCCATGCAGTGACACCATCACCGATTTTCAGCTTATGAGTGTCGTTTTCAACACCCATTTCGGATTGACACAGTACAGGGTTGGCAGCTGTCCAATTCGCTGCTGTGTCATTCCGCAACTGAATACATACATTCGTCATATATTTTCCTCCATGCTAATTTTTGCACGATTAGTGCCCATGTCCAAATGCTCCTCCTCCTGTTATGTGACTGGGGTCGCCATGGTCAAAGCCAACAGTCTCATAACGGCCCTCATCCCAAAGCCACAACGCAGACGGATTTATCGTGATATATAGTACTCCAGGCTTCCCCTCTTTTGGCAAGCCATCTTCTGTCTCAGCCGTTACCAGCCCAGAATATGTTTCCTTCCCGTCATCATCTGAATTGTCATCTCCAATGTCCCCCGTATAGTCACCAATTCCTATTGATACCTTCATAGACGTAACCATCTGTGAAGTCGATGCACTTGATAAATACACATATACGTCATACGTGTTTGGCCTTAGTGTGCTGTATGCTTTCTTTAGGATAGGAATCTGTACGCTGTCTTCTGCTGCTGCAGAAGATGCATACACCTCGTTCCCGAAATGGTCTACAAAAGATGCCGTTACAGCACGTGCAGACAAGTCATGGAAGAAATGCAGACGAACTTCTTTCTCCCCCTTTTCAGGGACGGACAGAGTTTCCTGTTTATTCCACACATACTCCCCGCCATCTTTTGCCCCTTCACATACCCAACAAACCAAATCATATGTGTTATATGCGTACTGACCGATGAAACCTTCTGTGCTTCCATCAGGTGCCTCACCTTCAGCTGTATAAACAATTGCTGTTGATTCAACTTTTACAAGCGGATTTACTTCTATGGGGAGATATTGCTTCTCTCCCCAAGACCATTTGTACCCTACAAATTCCCCAAGTACATTTACCTGGACATTCCTTCCAATCGTTTTTACTTCTACTCGATCGGAAGGAACTGTCATGTTATCCGGGTAATGTTTGGAAACTTGTGTGTTGTAGTTACGAAACATCCCCATGGGATACCTCCTGTTTCGGATTACTCCTCGTCTTCCTCTTCCTCGTCTTCGTCCTCTTCGTCTTCCTCTTCCTCTTCCTCAGACAGACCAAGAGCATCCAGAACGCTTTCCCAGTCATAGGCAAGAATGTCGTTCAGGTCAGTTTCACCAATTCCATCTGGATAAAGCTCTTCCAGATAACTCTCCAGGGCATCCAGCATACCCGCTTCCTCGATCTTTTCGTATGTGGAAACTGCCTGACCCCAAGGCTCATAGTCGCCAAAATCGCAGAAAATGGTGAGGGATTCATTCTTGGCCCCCTTAACTGGAGACTTGCCTTTTACCATCCGGACTTCCTTTTCTTCAATGCCAATTTCTGGGAAATACTCGGAGACCCTCATTGTGGCAATATCACTCGGGATACGAATAATTGCTGCACGGCCCTTACCGTCACCAGCCTCTTCAAAATCAAACTTGTATACTTCTGCCACTTTGCGCAGATATTCATGCAAGTCATCATCCTCGCCAGTTTTGATCCCAATATCAGTCGGGCTAAGAGACTTTCCAGCATAACGAGGAGCTCCAATATACCTATCAGCATCTACTTTAAGCTTCTTGCCAACCTTTGCGGTCAGGTCAATTCTGGCAAAACGATTCCCAGCAAAGATGGAATCATAGACAGCTGCCCACACGTCATTATCCACTTCCTCAACCTGCTTCGCGGAACGTGCTTCTCTAAACAGGCTTTCATCCAGTTCCAGTTTCCCACCAACCTCCGTGTAAACAGACTTTGGAAGAGGCTTGCCCTTACCTGGAGTCTTAGGAACAATACCACGGGCTTCCTTCATCTTCTGAACGTACATCTGAGCGATCTCCTTATGTGCTTTGTTAATATCTTCCACAGCACCTCCATACACCTGATTGCACACAGGCTTCAGCCCTTCTGGCTTATCCAGTGTATCCAGAGGTCTTGTAGCTTCTTCAACTGCCTTACCGTAATTTTCCACAGCTTCCCGGATCCTTCTTGCCTTGCCCTTCTTTGTCAGGCTCTCTGTCTTTTGCCCGTCACCCTTTGCAGGAGTTGCAGACGGATTGGTATCCTTCCCAGCATCCAGCATCTTCTTCCGGACACTTGCCAAAACCTTTGGGTCGGTCTGTGGCATATAAACACGTGCAGGTGCATTTGCAATAGGCCGAGGAAGCTTCTTGATATTGTTCACCAGGTATTCCACCACGGCAGCCTTCTTCTGCTCGTCTTCGGTTGCATTACCAAGGCCTGCCTTTGTGTAAATAACATTTACAACATCAGGAGTGATAGTTTCCTCAATATGAACTTTTGCCTTCTCAACGCCGCTTGCATCCAGCAAGTTAATGCCGCCTGCCTTACCCTGCGGGGGCTGCTTATCATACAGCAGTGCGATACCTGTCTGGAAGTCACGCAGAACATCCAGGGCCCCTGCATCACCGGACTCACCCGGGATATCGAAGTTGAATGCAACAATGCTTGCCTTTGGATTGAAACAAGCAAGCTGGCTCCATCTATGGTGGCCATCAATAATGTATTTCTTATTGAATACCACAATCGGAAGACCAACGGTAACAGGGTTGCCAAACAAGGCTTCAACGTTCTTGGCATCCTGCAAATTTCTATCCAGAGAGTTTGCCATAGCAATTTCTGACTGGGTAGGAATCAGCTTGTCAGTAGGAAGTGCAACCTTCTCATAGCTAACATCCATCATCCCGTAACCCTTGTCTATCATGAACTGCAGCATCTTACGGACTTTTGCATCCCCAAGTTTTGCCACAAACTGCTCATAGCCAAGGCTCTTTATGCTGTCAAAGGTATCCTCTGCTTCTTCCTGCTCAATTCCTGTAATATCAGGAGCCTCTGTCAGCCCCTTCTTAAATCTTGGTTTTGCCCACACGGACATCTTCTTATTCTCCACTTTTTGTCACTCCTCATCAAAACTAATGTGCATCTCGTCATCAAAATCTGTGAAAGAACCATCTACATCCATGGAAATATCTTCCATGTTTGCCAGAAGTTCGCCTGCCTCTTTCTTCCCGGCATCAATTGATTTCTCCTGGGGAGAAACAAGGCTAAGAGCCTTCTGAAGCTCCCCAATATGGCGATGCTCTTCATCTGCAATATTGCTCAGAATTGTCGCAATATCTGCATTACCTGCTTCTCTTGCCATGGAAATAGCAGAGTTGTAGTCATTGATCGTAGCAAGCTCCCCTGTGATCAAGTCGTTCAACATACCGCTAAATGCCATATCATCCCCGGATGCCGGAGATGGGGGTGCGTCCAGGCCCTCAACAACCTGTGTTACGGGAAGATTTTTTGCAGGATTTGATTCATTTTCCTGCATTTTCTTCTTAAATGTGATGGTTCTGTGATGATTGCTCTCATGCAAAATCTTCATGATTTTTGTTTTTACCTCCTCCTGCAAAATAAAGAAACATTCAGGGCATTGCAAATATTGCCCTGAATGTCATCTGCGTATAATATATTATTCTTTGTGTTTTACCTAATCAGCCTAAGTCATCCTCCGACCAGGAATCATTATACCATTCCTTTGCGCCATCTTCCCAGTGGTCCAGGATCTCCAATTCGTATTCGTCATACAGGTCATCAAAATTGTCCTCGATATAGCTCTCAATGTCGCCATACTCAGAGCCCTTCATAGCACCTTTATACAAATGGTTGATGAGGAACTTGCGAATATCACGCTCTGCAACTGGATACCCATCGCCTTCTTCCATCCAGTCATACCACAGCAGCACATTGTTTCCTGTGTAATCACGCTTCAGAGTCTCTCCGAAGTTACGCTTTCCCTTAGCATTGGCAAACATTGCCTTTCTCTGCGCATCAGCTGCTTTCTTTGTCTTGAATGTTCCGTGGGTACCTGCCTTGCCTTTATTCACCCACTTGCTTCCCTGCTTAACAGTATCCTCTTCAAGTGGATCTCTCCACCAAACTCTACGGTAAGTTTCTCTTTCCTGGAAGTAGGAGGGTCTTGGAGGTTCTACCTCAACAACCTCAGACAGATGGAATGGCTTAGCATTTCCCTTGATAGGCTTGCTTGCAGGCCCGCCCTTACGCTTAGCAAAGATTTTTTCGGCATCAGCAATATTCAGCACCTTATCCCCGGAGAGATTATATGTGCGAACAATGTCTCCTTCCTGATATGTCTCAAATGGGTTAGTGCAAATCTCATAGCAAGAATTGCCCTCTTTCACAATAACGGAACTCTGCTCATATTCCTTGCCCAATTTGATTGCATCAGACTTTTTAGCCTTCGGGATAAACAGAGAACGCTCATCGTATCCAATGCCATCCTCTACCCATCTGCTAATGAACTGGATAAACCCATACCCCATAGAGCGAACCTGCTGCTGCAATTTCTGCATTCTCTTCCGGTTCTCATCCTCGGAATACTCGCTTCTATACGGGGACACAATTGCCCAGTCCTCATCTCCCACAATATGCTGAAGCACTCTGGAAGTGCTTGTTTCACACAGATGTCTCATCTGCTTAATCTCCCTTCTGTATTGACCTCTTGATGCAAACCCTCTCCACTCTTCAAGGGTTCTTGACATGAAGCATTCATTTGCTTCTGGAACTTCCTCTGAAAAAACTGGCATATCTATCTTGAACTTGCAGCCGAACTTTGAGAAAAAGTTATCTGCTTCGCTTGCCACATCAACCTTGCTGCAGCTGTCTACTTTCCTGTAGGTCTTGCATCCGTTTGTGGTCAGGTAGTATGATATGCCCGAATGATCTGGGAACACGTTTCCAAAGAAGAAACTCTCTTGACCATAACTCCTTGCCAGTGTCTCCGCATCGGAATACGTCAGATTAAGAATCATTCTGGAATTCTCATACCCACCATAATTCCCTCTCAGAGGAACCCATGTGAAGTGACCATGGCCCATAGCAGTATCCCCGGTTTTCTTCACCTGCTTTGCAAGAAGTTCTTTGCTCATCCCGTCACTGCTTAGCTTGTTGTAATACTTCGGGTTGATTGTCCACAACATGAATTTTTTGACATACTCAGGGTCATCTTCATTCCCAAGTGCGCCTTTTGGATTCTCCGGCGAGATAATAGCAAATGTCTTTATCCTCCCAGAGGGATCTCCCCACAGACTTCTTGTCAGCTTCTTGAAGCGTTTGCTCTCTCCAAGACCCGTTCCTTCTCCACTTGCTTCTCCGGAAGTGCCCCCTGCCTCTGCTGCATCTCCTGTGTATGCAGATGAAACTTTGTTGAAGAACTCGATTCCCTGCCCCACATTTCCTGCATCTGTGTTCACATACAGCGTTTTTCGCTTGTGTGTTTTTGGCATGTTTGTCACCTCCTCACGTGTGAAAAAGAAAAATTCACTATAAAATTTAGCCAAAATGAGGCATTTTCGTAAATTTTGGACAGTACTTGGACAATTTTACCCCTGTTTAACGGAGCAGCATGACTTGTTGTGTTAATTAGCCGTTTTGTGTATCCACAAGTTTTCCACAAGCTATTTCTTTTATGTTGTGCTATCCTGTAGATGCCTATCTATGCTGTGACTTAATCCCACATAGACATGTGCCATTGCTGTAACATGAGTAATGCTGTTTGATATTCCTGCTGCATGAGAATACTGTCCTCTTTTGTTTTTGCAATATCTTTGAGATGCAGATATGCGTTCATATGCTCTGAGATTTTGTGCAGCACATGCTTCCAGATTTCTTCTGTGATTTCTGGTGGATATCCTGTGAAGTTGTTTGAAAGGTGCTCTGTTGTATTTGCTATAACCTGTGAGATATAATCATCCAGGTTCCAGATGTCTGGATCTGAATACCCTCTTGTTGCTCTCTGTTTTGCATATTTCAGGTTACGGAAAAACTGGTAAATGTTTTTCAGCCAGTATCTTGGTTTATGGCAGAAGATTCCGAACTTCAGGATGTTCATGGTCAACATGTTTTACTCCTTGCTATTTCCTATCAAGGTGAATATGAATATCTTTGAATCTGGGGCAAGTGTTCTGACACACTTTAACATTTCTCTTAGAGTTGAACCAGAGGTGTTTATGTCATCTAATACCAGGATATTACCACCGTTCAGTGAGCCAAACAGTTCTTTCTGCTCCCCTGTCTCAAATTGCAAATAATCTGTGATGTACTCCCTGTATTTTGATTTTACATTCTGTGCCAGTGAGAAATAATCAAGAGCATGAATTTTTGGCAGCAGAGTTCCATCCACGTAGTCTTTTATTTGCTGATAAGTGTGATCTCCAACTACCCCGGGGTAATCGTTATTGAACTGTTTCCAGTCAAAGCCAACGTTTTTGGTAGCGGTTTTTACAAGTTCAAAGGACTCAATGTTCATCCGAGGGATTATATGCAGAACACTCCTTTGAATAATTCTTGTCAGGTCACTCCTATTAGACCGAGGGCACAGTGTGCAAGAGAAGGTGCTCAGATTCACGATTCTGTTTAATGCAGCAATAGGAGGCTCGACAAGATTTTGAATTTCATGCTCAGTAGGCAGGTTGTCCTTATCAAGACCTTTTATCCAGTGCAGAAATTTTGTACGTATGACAGAAGGCACAGTTGCCTTGAACTCATACCCGAAGAAATATGCATGGTTGTCAAACTTTGTTTGGTGAAGGAAAGGTGAACATACGTCTATGATGTCAGAATCACTGTTGCTGAAAAGGTCAACAATGAACTTACTTCCGTCATACCGGATACCCTCGTTCAAGGGCTTAAATATAAGCATGCCCACCCTCCTACACACTAAAGTTATCCCCAGGAGATAATCTTGTCCACCGTGGAGTCCATCAGCTGCTGAATCGTAGAATCATCAAGCAGATTGCAGTGCTTATACAGGTCATCACCAAAAGCAGTTAAGTCAGTTGAGTATCTGGTCATAAACTCAACAAACTGGTCATGATTAAGACGAATTGGATTTTCTGCCCCGTACCCAAAATACTGGTAATCTTCAACCAAGCCAAGAGATTTCAGATACTTGACACTGCTCAACCCGGAAAACTCCTGGTCATCCAAATACCCGTACAACTTTGTGCCGTAGTAATCAGCAACTACATCATTGTCTGCTCTGCGGATAGCCAAACGATACCCCATAAAACCCTCCAGCACTGAATAATTCTCTGGGCATAGTATACCATTTCTGAACACGGTTTCCAAATGGACAGAACTGAAATTTATCAGTCAGTTATCCCATCTGCTCCCGCTGCTCCATGAGCAGATCATGCACCAAGTCCTGAGTCAGAATAACATCCTCTTTCCCAGTACAAAGGCTGTGCTTGTAGACAGGACAATTTCTGCAGTTAGTCTCCTTTTTGCATTTCTCAAATTGCTCCACCATTTCTGCAACTGTTAATTGAGACAGATACTCATAGTTCATGTGAATACAACCTCCATTTCCATTTGTTATGACCATTATAGCAGATGCAATGCAAAATGTCAACTACCTTTTGGCAGTAATCAAAAAAATTGGCAGAAAAATTTTGAGTGAAATTCGTCTGAAATCCCGTATAGAAATTCCGACCAGTTCATAGTCTGTTAATATATTTATTCATATTTCGTTCATATTCCCATGCGAACTTTATTTATAAACAATTGTTTTTAATATATTTTATATATATTTATATTATATATATGCGAAAAAAAAAATTTTTTTCGATGTTGAAAACTTTTTTTTATAAGCTCTTATGAAAGGATAAAAATAAAATGAAATTTATATGCACAAAAAATGAATTCAGTGAAGCTATAGGAAATGTCTCCAAAGCTGTTTCTTCAAAATCTCCAATTCCTGCACTCGAAGGAATAAAACTCAGCCTTAAAGGAAACATACTTGAACTTACCGGCTATGACCTCGAACTTGGAATAAAAACTCAGCTTAATGTCAAAGCTGAAAGAGATGGTGAGTATGTTGTCAATGCAAGACTTCTCAGCGAGATAACAAGAAAAATGCCTTCAGATGAAATATGCATTGATATAAATGAAAAAATGAATGTAAACATTACCTGCGGCTATACTGAATATAATATATCTGCTCTTGCTGCTGATGAATATCCTGAACTCCCTGCATTCGACAGGGAAAAATCAGTTTCTGTTTCCCAGAACATACTTAAAAACATGATAAACCAGACTATATACGCTGTTTCATCAAATGACAACAAACCTATACTTACAGGTGAACTCTTTGACATTGATGAATCAGGCAGTTTCAGCATGGTTGCTCTTGACGGCTTCAGACTTGCTGTAAGAAATGAAAAAATAAACTGTACTGAAAAATACAGTCTTGTTGTTCCTTCAAAGGCTCTCGCAGAAACTGCAAGACTTCTTAAAGATGATGACAGCAGATGCGAATTCTATACAAACGGAAAACATATAATATTCGATATATCAGGATATCTTGTATTTTCAAGACTCCTTGACGGCGAATTCCACAACTACAAGGCAAGTATACCGACAGACTTTAATACTGAAATAATTATAAAGACAAAGGAACTTATGGAGGCTCTTGACCGCTGTACGCTCCTTATAAGCGAAAAAAATAAATCACCTATCAGATGTGAATTTGCTGATGGTCAGCTTTCTATCTCATGTCAGACTCCTGTAGGAAAAATAAGTGATGAAATGTCTGTTGATATCAATGGCAACCCTGTTACTATCGGATTCAACAACAGATTTGCCATAGAAGCCCTCAAGGCTGCTGATACTGATAAGGTAAGACTCCAGATGAACGGTTCAAACAGACCTATAAAAATTCTCCCTATGATGGGTGACAGTTTTACTTATCTGCTTATGCCTGTTACTCTCCGCAGTTAGCGGTAAACTACCGCCTGCAAAAATTTCTCAACATTTTAACAGTTGAACTGTTGAATATCAACCCGTCTGTAAATTATAACAGCGAACTTAAGAAAACCCCTGCAGAAATAAAATTCAACATTCCAACAGTTAAATTGTTGAATGTCAGAATAAGAAAGGATAATTTTTTTATATGAAAAAAGAAACAGCTGAAATAAAAACTGAATTTATAAAACTGGATTCACTGCTTAAATTCGCAGGTGCTGCTGAAACAGGCGGTATGGCTAAGGAACTCGTTCAGAACGGTTCTGTAAAGGTAAACGGTGAAACCTGTACCATGAGAGGAAAAAAACTCCGCAACGGAGATACCGTTGAAACTCCTGATATGACAATAACCGTGAAAAACACCGCCGGAGGTGTCTGAAAATCTTTGTTACAGAACTTAAAGTATCAGGCTTCAGAAATCTTGCCCCTACAGTTTATCACCCTCTTGAAAAATTCAATATGATAACCGGCAGAAATGCTCAGGGCAAGACAAATCTTATTGAAGCTATATGGCTGATGACCGGCTGCCGCAGTTTCAGAGGCTCAAAAGACCGTGACTGTATCGGCTTTGACAGCAGCTGTGCGGAAATAGAACTCTCATTTTGCAGCAGATTAAGAAGCCAGAAGATATATTACCGTATCTGCCGGAGCTCAAGGGAAAAAAAAATAATGCTCAACGGAATACCATGCAGCGGCGGAAAAAAATTATTTGAACAGTTTTGCTGCATTGCGTTTCTGCCGTCGGATATCAGTCTGTGCGAGGGTATGCCTGAAAAACGCAGAACTTTCCTTGATATGTGCTGCTCTCAGCTGAAACCCTCACTGATGGACTATATCAGAAAATATAATCTTATA
>ERZ808275.151-NODE-151-length-40534-cov-7.162430_pt1 | contig 40534 bp, 31 predicted proteins | sample MGYA00520894_ERZ808275 | MGnify/ENA primary metagenome ERZ808275 (study PRJEB31516, sample SAMN03275598) | gut metagenome | biome: mammalia-associated habitat; material: feces | host: Papio cynocephalus | place: Kenya | collected 2012-08-03 ... | reverse complement strand
TGATTTCATTGATTCTAGTCTTCATATAAGCAAGATAGTCTAAATAAGTACGATTGCTCCTATCTATTTGATTGTTAGGGTAATCGTACTCTTTTATTTTTCTCTTTCTTTTCTTATATGTGACAGCATATGGTAAATCCATTTTTGAGATTGGAACCTTTTTTCAGAAATATAACGATATACCGTCGGTAAAGATATATCAACCTTACTAGCTTTTATTGAAGCGTAAACAGATCGTTTTGTTTTAAATCCTTCCTTGATTGTTTCAACTAATTGATCATATTCCTCTTTTGTTAGATTAATTCCTCTTCTAGAATTATGAAGTTTTGCCTCATATTTCTTTTGGGCTAATATGGCATCATATTTCATTTGCATAAACCTACAATCTGTATACTTATGTTTACATATTCCACAAACATATGGCCATTTATCAAGTTTGCTACATAGGAATTTATTTTGACCTCTTGAGGCATCTTTAGAAATAATTCTGTTTCGTTTTATTTCTTTTGCGATTGTTGTTGGATCGCATCCAATTTCTTCAGCTATTTCACAGCATTTATAACCATGAGCAAGCATGGAACTAATTTTTTTCCTGTTTTCTTCTGTTAAATGTGACATCTTAAACCTCCTTTTAGCCAACAGGATATATTAATTGTACTATTCTTAGACTAAAAGCAGGATTTAAAGAATAAACGGAATTTACTTTGAGAATTCACATTATTTTATAAAATTATAGAAAATATCTTTACTTATAATTTTCTATTTGATATTATTATCTCAAGAGATGTTATCGTTAACATAATTTATATTTATGAAAGAAAATGAAAATAGAGTAACTATTAATGATGTTGCTAGATTGGCAGGTGTTTCGGCACAAACTGTCTCTAGGGCCTTTTCTAATACAAGTTATATTAAAAAAGAAACTAAAGATAAAGTTATGGAATGCGCTAAAGAATTAAATTATGTTCCTAATTCAATTGCTAAAAGTTTTAGAAATGGTAGTAGCAAGAAAATAGCAATTGTTTTCGATACGCTAAAGAATTTATATTTCTCTATATTAATCGATTATTTAAGTGCAGAAGTATTTAAACTTGGATATTCTCTTGATACTTATTTTGTTGGTGAACATAGGTTAACTTGCGATATATATAGAAATATAATTTCTAATGGTGATGATGGTATTATATCTTTATTAGAAGTTGATGATGATGTTGAAAATTTAGTTAAACAATATAATCTTCCAATTTTAATTGCTGGAAGAGCAAGTAATTCTAACTGCATCAACTATATATGCTCCAATGATTTTGATGGTGGCAAAATAGCTGCTTTAGAATTAATAAAACTAAAGTGTAAAAATTATTTATATATTGGTGAAATTCCTGGAATTACGTGTTCTAAATTAAGATTTAATGGTTTTAATTCCATATTGAAAGATAATAGAATAACTCCAAAAGAAGTTTACACCTATAATGATGTTACTAAAGAATTAGATATATTAAATTCTAGTGGATATGAATTTGATGGAATATTTTGTTTTAATGATATGATTGCTTATGAAACTAGAAAATACTTAAAACGCCTTAATATTAAGGCCTCAATAATTGGTTATGATGGACTTTTTCAAGATATTGACATTTTAAGTCATATAAGAACAATTACTATTAATAAAAAGAATTTTGCTAAAAAAATTGCTGAAACAATGATTGCAATTGTGCAAGGTGACAATAGTAAGATAGTTCATGAAGAAATAGAACCATTCTTAATTAAATAAGAAAAAAGGAAAGGAGAGTGTTAAAAAATAAAATTATATCAAAAATGTTAACGATAACATAAAAAGTAATACTAAAAAGATTGGAGGATAATTATGAAAAAATCTAAAGTATTAATCGGATGTTTAAGTCTAGTTGCACTTTTGGGTTTGAGTGCAGTCACTACAAGCTGTGGAGGAGAAAAACCAAGCCCAACACCAGATCCAGATAACCCAACCCCAAGCCCTGTAGAAGATTCATATAAGATATCTTTAACAAGTGCTTCAAATTTAACTCTAGAAGTTGGTAATAGTGGGGATGTTTCTTTTGATCTTTATAAGAATAATGAAAAAGATAATAGTTTAGCATTTGAATATGAAGTATCAAGCGATGTTATTTCATTTGATGTAACAACAAAAAAAGTACAAGCTTTGAAAAAAGGGAAAGCTACTCTTTCTTTATGGATTAAAGATCATAAAGATAGTGGAGTTGTTACAGTTAATGTAAATGTTGTTGAATACTTCTTTAGTAGAGATATTCAAAGAGGTGAAATCAATTTAAGTAAAGAAGAACAAGGTAATGTCACTATTCTTGGAGGACAAGCAACCTTAGTTGCAAAGAAAGCTGATGTCAATTTTATATTTAAAGCAACAATTACTTTACCTGATTCTGTTTCTATTGGTAATAACCAATCGTTTGGTGTTGGTTCATTCTTAAATAATGGTGATAACGCATTATGGTTTGGCGCTCAAAATATTGATGGAAATAATGATGGTATATATGCTAACTATATAAGAAATTTCTATAATGGTTGGGGAAGCGCGACAACTGACCAAATTCAAACTGGTTATGAAGCGATGAACGTTGGCAATGTTTTAAAATTTGAAATTGTTAGAAAAGGTTCAGAATATGCATATTCTATTAATGGATATCATGGAAAATATACTGATACTACAGCAAACGAACTACCTTCATATCCTGGAATCTATAGCCAAGAAATAGCTTTTAATGTTAGTGAATATTCTGTTGATTATAATGTTGATAATGTTAAAAACGCTTATGATGGTTATGCATCAAAAACAATTGGTAGTATTTCAATAAATGAAAAAGATAAAACGCGTTTATTAAGAGGTTATTCTTACAACTATACAGCTAAAGCATATCCTGATTATAGTGCCGCAACAGCTAAAGTATTATTTAGTTTAGATAAAACCAATATGACTGCTGGTCAAGATTCAACAATTATAACTGAAGATGGTAGATTAACAATAGGGGCAGACGCTAGTGGAAAATTAAAAGTTATTGCTAGTAATGAAGATAAATCAGTTAAAGATGAATTAGAAGTCACAATTTTAGAAGTTCCAGACACAAAAGAAAATGATTTGTTGAAAGTCACAGGTGGCGTTGATTTAACCAGTGATGGCACTCTTATCTTCCCAGAAGAAATGATTAATGTTGATGGCGTCGGTGATGAAGGCAATTATAAATCAACTGAATATAGTGCAGTTTTAAAGAATACTTATTCAAAGGATCTTAGTGTTGAGTTTGAAGTAAGTGATTATAAAACAGAAGCAGAATACCCAAAATTACAAGTTGCTTTAGGAAGCGGACAAAACAATTTTTATGTTGTATATAAAAAAGATGGAACATGCAGAATCGAAGCTTTTGCTGGTGGCGTTTTCCAAAATGGAACATATTCAAAGGGCTGGTTTAATTCAAATTCATTTGAAAACTTTGATAGAAATAGTGCGCATAAATTCAAAATTCAAGTTTTAAGTAATGGCACTTATGAAGTTTATCAAGATGGTAATAAATTATCTTTCTCAATGGATGGAAATAGTGCAACTTTAAGAAGGGATTTTGAAACTTATGCTGCAGATTCAAATATAAAATTTGCTACTAAAGGAGTAAGCGCTAAGGTTTCTAATATTGTTGTTAACAATGGAACAACTGAAGAGTTGCCAAAATATTGGAGCTATAACAATAATGCTTCTTATAATGATAGAAGTGATAGTTATCAATTAAGATTTACTGATCTAGGATGGAATAATAAATATCGATATGCAAGTCGTATACTTTTAACAGAAAAATTAAAAGCTAATTTTGCTCTTGATTATGATCTTGAATTTTCAGATGCCGCAAGTGATACTAAATTAGTATTAAAGATTGGCAATTATGAATATCAAGTCAATAATAAATTGGTATCTGATAATCCAAGAATCGATGGTTATTTATTTGACGGTGGTTGGAATGGAAGAGACGTTAATGTAACAAATAAAAATAACCTCTTACTCAACCATGTTAGATTTGAAAGAAATGAAGGTAAAGTTAGATTTATTGTCAATGATACTCTTGTTGGCGAAAGCGAATATAGTGAAGGCGACTATATTGAATTCTACGCATTTAATCAAGATTCTGCTTATGCAAATCAAACCGCAACTATTAAAAATTTAAAGGTTAGTGATTATAGCAAGATGGATCTTTATGATTTTGCTATTAATGGCGTTACTAAAAGAGAATTAAGCGAAGGCAAATCTGATGTCGTAGAAATAACAACAAAGAAAAATGGTGTTGATGTTGAAAATCCAACTTTGAAATATGAAGTTTCAGATAAAACTATTTTAAGTTATGATAAAACTACTAATTCTGTTATCGCTTTAAAGAAAGGTGCAGCAGAACTTGTAGTCACTTGGGTTGAAGCCAATAAATCCATTAAAATTAGTTATGAAGTAACTGAAAGACCAACCGAAAGTAGTTTATTAAAAGTTAACGGTGGAGTTTTATTAGATGGTGAAAATAACTTAATCTTTACCGAAGAAAATAATGGTGTAAATGGTGTTGGTGATGAATCTAAATATGAAGACAACAACTATTCGGCAAACTTTAAAGAAAAAGTAAAAGGTGATTTTGAAGTTGAATTCAAAGTTAGCGATTATAAAGTTAAAGAAGGAGTACAATATCCAAAATTAATGCTTTCTTTAGGTGGAACGCACAATCAATTCTATATTGCTTACAAACCAAATGGTGAATATCGTGTTGAAACATTTACAAACTTCATTAATTCTACAGAAGATAATTCTTATAGTAATGGTGGAGCTTGGGTAAATTCTGAAAATTTCAAAGATTTCGATGTTAACGCAGAACATACTTATAAAATAAGTGTTGTTGATGGAGTTTATCATCTTTATATGGATGGTAAAGAACTTAACATGAATCTTGATGGCACTCCTAAATTAATTGCTAGAAGCTATGAAGATTATGTAAGTGAAACTCCAATTAGAATTTCAACTAATGGTGTTAGTTGTAAAGTTAAAGATATAAAATTGACTAAGACTGGTAATATTAAGAATTTCTATTCTTATAATAAAACAAATGTTACTGATATTACTGAAAATGGATTTAAATTAAGAGCATGTAATAGTGGATGGGATAATAAAGATAGATACATTAATAGAGTAATGTTAACAAAGAGTGTAGAAGAAAACGTTACAATGTCATTTAACTTAAAAGCCAGCGCTGCATTAATTGATGGAAAATTTATGATTGACTTAGGCGGTAATACTGTCATGGTTAATTATAAAACTGATATAATTTCAGCAAATGTTAATGGCGTTGGTAATGATTGGCAAGATGTTAAGGCTGAAGGCGCTACCTATCAAGATTTGAAAGTTAAGATTGTTAGAAATAATGGCAAAATTATAGTTTATATTAATGACGTTGAACTTAGAAACTTTGATGGCGCTCAAACAGGTGGATTAGTTGCTTTCTCTATATTTAACGAGGATGCAGCTTTCAAAGATGCTGTTATCGAATTGAGTAATTTAGTAATTGAATAAAATTATCGAGGTATATATATGAAAAAAACTAGGATTTTAATTTTAAGTAGTATTTTATTATTAAGTTCTTTTGCTGCTAGTTGTAATGGGGGTGATAATCCATCCCCAGTTGTTAAAGAAGCAACAATTATATTAAGAAGCAAAGATAAACAAAACTTAAAAGTTGGCGAAGGAATGACTATTGTTTATTCTGTTGTTAATAGTGATAGCGAAGTTGTTTTTAAGTCAGATAATGAAGATATTGTTACTTGTAATGAATTTGGTGAAGTTAAGGCTATAAATAGTGGAAAAGCTACCGTAACTTTAAGCTTAAAAGAAGATCCTAGTGTTAAGAAAACAATCGAATTTGAAATAACTCGAAATTTTTTCAAAACTGAAAATGGTTATGTAAATGGATCGGTGGATTTAAGTCAGCAAGATAATGGGACTTCTTTAATAAAAGATGGACAAGCGCAAGTTCTTGCTGACTTCCCTGGTACATCTTGGTATTTTAAAACACACCTTAATCGTGTTGGTTTTTCTGAAGCTATTGGCGGTTGGGGTGTAGGCTCCTTCTTAGTAAATGATACTAATAGAATTGGCGATATTATGTATTGGTATTGTTTAAGAAGGGCTAATGATGATAATCACGCAAAACTTTATTATGGTGGTTGGCGTTATGATACAAGCGTTGCGCTTAGTAAAGAAACTCTCGTAAGTGATGAAATAATAGATTTAACTAATGGTGTTGATTTTACAATTTATAGAAAGGGTATTACTCATTATCTTATTTTAGAATATAAGAGTGAAGGCGTTACTAAAACTATAAAACATACATATGATGTTCCTTTATTTTTAGGACAAGACACATTCCCAGGTGTTTTTGGTCAAAATCAAAAAATTGAGATTTCTAAATTTGAAGGAAGTAATGATGCTCCTACTGTTGAGAAAAAACTTGAAAGCTTCCAACTCGCTGAAGCTATAAAAATTAACGCAATAGATAATCGCTTAATTAAAGGTAGAACATATAAATTAACTTCAACAATACTTCCTGATTACACAATTAATAAAAATGTTGAATATACTCTTAGTGAAGAAGTTAATGGAGTTAAATTAACAAAAGATGGCACTTTAACAATTAATAATGATACTAAAACCGAAGAATTAAAAGTTAAGGCAGTTGCTTTATCAAATAAAGAGGTTTTTGATGAAAAAACCTATAAATTAATTGATGAAATTCCTTCTAAAGATCCTTTATTTAACACCAACCTTTTTATTGGTGAACCACTTATTAAGGAAAATAAAATTGAAACTAATGAGGATGAAACCTATATTCCATTTAATGAGAAAAATACAACTTGGTTTGTTGAAACTGATATTACTTTAAATGAAGTAAGCAATAATAAAGAGTTTGGTATTCTTTCTACAAGTGAAGGCTATAGTGAATATGTTAAATATTCTTATAAAGGAAGAATTAGCAAAAATACTAATTTATTGGTCGAAGAATTAAATGGTGATGAGTTAACTATAAAAGACGGAGCTAATGGTGGATTAACAGGATTAAATAATAAACTTGGATTATTAAGAAAAGATAATGTTTACTATTTATTCATAAATAACAAAATGATTAAAAAATTTGAATCTAATTTAAATGATGCAACTTATCCTGTTTTATATTCAAGTGCTAGTGCAACATTTACAAATTATAGCTACACCAGTGATGTCTCAAAAATTAATGAAGTATTAAATAATAATGATTTCTTTATTGGGAGTTATGTTAAAGAAGAAAATAATACATATGTTTTGCAAAACATGGATCTTGGTAGCGAATCCGATATAAATTGGCCACCAGTAAATGATTATTTAAATGGTATAAAATATAAAGAATCTCTTAAACAAAACTTTGAAATCAATTTCACCTTAAGTGATATTAACCCGCTTGTTTTAGGGAATGGTGATATTGATGCTAAGGTTCTTGTTTATTTAAAAAGCGAAAGAGTAACTTCGTCTATTCAATTCGTTATTAAAAATTATAATGGTGTAAGAAAAGTTAAAGCGACAATAAATTTAAACGATGCAACTTGGACTGAACATGATTTACCAGCTCAATTCGACTTATTAAACAATGACACAAAAGTAAGAATTGTAAGAACTGATAAAGAAGTTGAACTTTATTTAAATGATGTAAGAGTTTTTGAAGGTGAAAAATTCATGAAAAATAGTAATTATTGGGGCAAAAAGACTGTTGCAACTCCAGGCATAGGTACATTTAAGTGTGGTGCAACAATTAAAGATCCAAAAATTATTTTAAAGTAAAGAAGGAGATATTATGAAAAATAAAAAATTTATATATATATTGCCTTGTTTATTGCTCACAATGTCTTCTTGCTCAAATAAAAAAGGTAAGGATATTACTTATACAAAATATGAAACTTCTACAGTAGAATTTAATGATTTTTCAGATCCTAATGATAAAAATTTTGATAAATCACTATATTATAGGAATGATTTAAATCAAGACATGGGTGATCCAATGATGGTTTATCATAATAATAAGTTTTATGCTTATGGAACTTATGATACTACCAAAATTTGGTGCTTTTCTAGCGATAATCTAACTGATTGGACAAAAGAAGGTGCATGTTTTACTCCGGAAATCGATAGTTGGAGCAAAAGAAATATTTGGGCACCTGACTTACAATATATTAATGGAAAATGGTATATGTACTATACTGCTGAATATATTGATAAAGATGATAACTCTTCTCATTGTCAACTCGGAGTTGCAGTAGGAGATTCTCCAAATGGAGAATTTAAACAATATGTTGGTAAAAATGCTGATAATCAAAATATTACATTAGAAACCCCTCCATTTTTGTTTAAAGGTGTAACAATTTTAGATCAACATGTTTTTCAAGATGATGATGGGCAATTATATATGTATTTCAGTATTGATACTAGAACATTCAAAGATGATAGAAATAAAGGTGTTCAAGAAATATATGGTGCAAAAATGAAAGACCCTGTTACAGTTGATTTTTCAACATTGACAAGATTACTTGCTCCAGGCTATAAAAAAGTAACTGACAAAAAAAGAACTATAGAATGGGAAACTTGGTCTCCATCATTTGCTAATGACATGGAGTGTCTTGAGGGCCCATATATGATTAAGAAAAATGGTAAATATTATCTCACATATGTTGCTAATAGCTATGTTGATACAGAATATGCTGTTGGATATGCTGTTAGTGATAGTCCATTAGGAGAATACATTAAACCTGATTCAACATATTTAGAAAATTTATTGCTTGGAGTACCAGGACAAACTGGAACTTATATTAATACTAGATATTTAGGTTTCCAAACTGGTACTGGACATGCCTCCATTTGTAAAGTTGGTGATGAATATATGTTTGCTTATCACGCTCATATGAATAGAGATAAATGGGGTGCTAAAGAAGATGAGTATGGTGAAAAATCAAAATATAGAGCATTAGGTGTAGACTATCTATATTTTGATAAAGATGGTAAGCCATATACTAATGGTCCAACTTACTCATTAACTAGACTTCCATCCGTTGTTAGCGGTTATAAAAACATTGCTTTAGATGCTACTTTTAAAAGTGATGGTTTAAACCTTGAATATTTAAACGATAATTATACAAATCGTGCTTATAACACTGATGAAGTAAGTAAAGAAACTGAATTTACAAAAGGGAAGCACGTTATTGAAATTAAATTTGATAGCGTTAAAGAAATTAAAGCAGTAAATGTCTTTAATTCATGTAACTATAAAAAGATTATTAAATATATAAATCAAATTGATTTTGGGAATAATAATGGTGTTACAAACATTTTATTTAATTCAAATTATATTAATAACGATATGAATTTTGTTTTCCCACACGCTTCACTTGTTTGTGATTTAAATGCAACTGTTAAAACTGACCGTATCGTTATTGAAATTGAAAATAATATTGATTTTGCATTAGGGGAAATTGAAATTTTAGGGAGATAAATATATGAAAAATAAATTTAAACTATTTACAATTTTAGCCGCATCTTTTATTAGTTTGTCTATGATGTCTTGTGGTGGCGGTTCTCAAGATGTCGTCGATGATTTGAAATTTGATGAATATGGTGATCCTATTTTTGATAATGTAAAACTTAATGTATTATCGATAGTTGGTTCGCCAGATAATACCTATCTTGACCGTGTTAATAATATGTTTAATGATTATTATTCTAATAATGGATTAAGTGCAAAAATTACAAGTGTCGCAAATAGCGATTTTTATACACAACTTGCAAATACAATTAATACCGATCCCGATAATGCCCCAGACGTCATAATAATTCATAGTGAACGTCTTTCAAAACTTGCTAACGATAAAATTATTGTTCCAATGGATAGTTATTTTGATTTACTTAAAAATAACAAATTTAATGAAGCAGATTATTTCTCAAATGTTTTAAAGGAATGTAAATATAATAATAAGTTATATGGTATACCATTAGATGTTCATAGTGGTGTTTGGTATTATCGTAAAGATATATTAGAGAAAAATAACATTGAAATTCCTACTGACCTTAATTCATTTATTAAATGTTGTAATGAATTAATTAAAAAATATAAGAATGGCGAATTATATACTCGTGCAATGGACAAGATTAATCCTGAAAATTGTGAATGGACAACAACAAGAGATTTTGGTGAAAGTTATTCCCCAGTTGTTATGTCAAATAGTGGTGGAATTGAGGCTGGATGGATTCCTCAAACAGCCGTTTTCCAAAATGGCGGAAGTTTAACAGATGAATCTGGTTATCCAAAATGGAACACGGATGGTCTTAAAGAAATTATGCAACTTTTAAGAGATTTCCAAGCAGGAACTAATTCTTTAACAAATAGAAACATATCTTATGAAGGAAAACTTGTTAGTGATAATAATGATTACAACACTGTTTGGTCAAAGCTATCAAGTGGCGAATCTGTATTTAGTTGTGAAGGTCCTTGGTGGGCAGAAAGTAGGTTAAACGAATATAATAGTGTATTAGCAAACAAAGAAGATGTTGATGGTAATAAATATGAACCATTAGGAATCTTAAATATGTCAAAGTTATATACTTTTGATAGTGAAAGTACTACTAGCGATGATATTTATGGAGTTGGTCATTGTTTCTCAATATGTAAAACTGTAAAGAGTAAAACAAAATTAGTTGCAGCAAGCTTATATGGAAAATTCATGAGTGAACATTCAACTGATTATTTACAAGGTGGACATTTACCTGCTAATAAGAAGGTTTATGAAAGCGAACAATTCCGTTCAAAAGATTATTATAAAAACTATGTTCAATATTTAGGTGATCCAGAAGACTATAAAATGTTAGGAAATACTCCTTTTTATTCACCTGTTTATGAAACTTTAAAAAATGTTTATGTTGATGTTTTTACTTCAAGCAAAAATAATATTTCAATTAATGATTTAGTTGAAACTAGATATAAAGAAGCTGTTGAACAAATTAAATCATTAGAGGAATTATAATCTAATGAAACACGTTTTAACTTTAAATGAATATGCTTTAAATAGAAGCAAAAGAATAAAGTTTTACAAAAACTATGGTGTAGCTTTTCTATTCTTAGCTCCTTTCTTATTTTTCTTTGTATTGTTTTGCTTATATCCGTTGTTTTATGGGATTATCATGTCTTTAATGAAATATTCTATAAGTGATCCAACCCAAAATGAATGGAGAGGATTAAAGAATTTTATTACTATCCTCACGAATTCAAATTCTATTTATAATCAAAATTTTTGGTATGCCATGAAAAATACAACTATATTTACTTTAATAGTTGTTCCATTAAATATTTTAATGGCTTTAGCACTTGCTTTATTGATTAATGTTAAGCCTATTGGATATAAAGTGTTTAGATCGCTTATATATTTACCATCGGTTTTGCCAGTTTCCGCAAGTGGCGTTATTTTTGTAGCTATGTTTGGAAAGAATTTTGGTTATATAAATCAATGGTTAAACAAGACTATTGATTGGTTAAATGGTAGTCCGACAACTGCTTGGTTTGTAATTTTATTACTTTGCCTTTGGGGTGGTTTTGGCTCTAATTTTATTATCTTAAGTGCTGGTTTAAAAAATGTTGATAAAAGTTTAATGGAAGCTAGCAGTGTTGATGGATGTACAGGTATTAGAAGGATGTTAAAAGTTGTTTTACCTATTATTAAACCACAATTAGTTTTATGTATATTTACAACTATTATTGGTTATTTTGGTTTATATGGACAAGTTTATGTTTTAACAAATGGTGGTCCAAATACCAACGTCAATGGGGTGAATTATAATTCTACAATGTCAATTATGTGGTATCTTCAAAGTTTAATAAATGGTACGCAATTTGAAATTTATGGAATGGTAAGCGCGATGGGTTTAACTCTTGGTGCATTTATAGGAATTATTAGTGGATTACAACTTTTATTAATGCGAGAGAGAAAGAGTGGAACAAAAATTTATGAGCGTTATCAAGAATACGAAAAAGTTAATCAACAAAGTGCGAGGTAAATTAAATGAATAAATTATTGTTATCGACGATTATTGTTGTTTTAGTTTTAACTATTTTTGTAGTTATTTTTGATATAGTCATGGTTCATTTAAAAAGAGCGAGAAAGATCAATAGCAATAAAACAATGTGCTATATTGCTAATAATTTAATTAGATTAAATGCCTTTTACTTTTTGTTAATTTTTATGATTGTTTGGATGGGGCCACTACTTATTGGTTTGATTGGTTCTTTTACAAGTCAATATACTTTTGAAAATGATCCTGGACAACTAATTCCAAAAGATGGTTTCACATTTGATAATTATATTAATTTATTTAATAAATATGATACGGATGGAACAAGATTACCAGTTGAAAGATGGGTATTAAATAGTTTTATAGTAAGCACAGCTTCGACACTTCTTTATTTAATGATTGCTGGATTTGCTGCCTATGCTTTTGTTTTCTTAAATTTTAAATTTAAACATATTTTATTTGGTTTTATTATCGCGACTATGGTTATACCTGGTGTTGCAACTTTAACTCCTCAACTTTCAAATATTGCTAATTTAAAATTAGCTAAAAGTTTGTGGGCGCTTATTTTACCAGGACTAGGTGGTGTTGGCGGACTTTATCTTATTAGGCAATTCTTTTTAGGAATACCTAAAGAATTGATTGAATCAGCAAGAATGGATGGAATTAGTGATTTTAAGATATTTTTAAAGATTGTTTTGCCCTTAGCAAAAAGTGTATTTTTAGTTCAAGGACTATTTTGTTTTATGGGTTCTTGGAATGATCTTTTATGGCCACAAATAATCTTAGGAACTGCTGATAAGAGTTTATGGACTTTGCAAGTAGGTATTGCTTATATTTCAAGTGGCAAGACTGCTAATGCTATTGGATTAAGCCTATCAGGAGCTATTTTTAGTGCAATTCCAATTATAATTTTATATATCTTTACACAAGATAGAATTATTGAAGGTGTTTCAAATACTGGAGTGAAAGGATAATTTTATGAGAAAAAATTCACTTTTAAAAAACATTAAAAAAGAATATAAAGAAAACAAAGAAATTCGTAATGATTCGCTTGATGGATATGTTGTTTTAGAAAATGTAAATAAAATATATCCAAATAAAGTACAAGCGGTTTTTGATTTTAATTTAAAAATTAATAAGAAAGAATTTATTGTTCTTGTTGGTCCATCCGGTTGTGGAAAATCAACTACCTTAAGAATGATTGCTGGTCTTGAAGAAATTACAAGCGGTTACCTATATATAAATCATGTTTTATCTAATTATTTAGAGAGCAAAGACCGTAATATTGCTATGGTTTTCCAAAATTATGCTTTATATCCTAATTTAAATGTTTACGAAAATATTGCATTTGGGTTAAGAGCAAAACACGTGCCAAATGATATTGTTGAACAAAAAGTTTTTAAGGCTGCAGAAATTTTAAATCTTGGACCTTATTTAGACCGCAAACCACGTGAATTAAGTGGTGGTCAGATGCAAAGAGTTGCTTTAGGAAGAGCAATTGTTAGAGATTCTAATTTATTTTTAATGGATGAACCTCTTAGTAATTTAGATGCTAAATTAAGAGTTCAGATGCGAAGTGAAATTGTTAAATTGCATAAATCAATTAATGCTACGACAATTTATGTAACGCACGATCAAACTGAAGCTATGACAATGGCTGATCGAATCGTTGTTATGAATAAAGGTGTTATTCAACAAATTGGGACACCATTAAATATTTATAACGAGCCAAATAATGTTTTTGTTGCTACGTTTATTGGAAATCCCCCAATGAATATTTTAAAACTTCAATTATTAGATGATGGATTTAATATAGAAGGAACACATATTAATTTAACTAAAAAATTCCTTAATGCTTATGATAAGCACGTTAAAGAGAGAATAAAAATTTTTGAACAACTAAATTCAATTTGTGATGATATTAAAAACGATACGCTTAAATTAATCGAAGTTATAAAAACAACATGGATTGGTATTAAAAAAGAAAAAGATTTAGAGAAAAATATTTCATCTATTAATTTTTTAAATGAAAAAATTGAAGAATATAAAAAAACTTATTATTTCTTTAAATATGATAATGATTTATTAAACAAATTAGTAACGTTACTAAAAGAAAATAATAAAAAGAATCTGCATTATTATTTAATTGATTTGATTAATTCATTAGAAGATATTGATACATTATTTGATGGTGAATTAAAAAAATATAACTCAGGACATTTATATAAAAGGAAAGAAAATAATGATCATGATTTCTTCAAAAAACACAAAAATAAAATCATTGACAAAGGTGCTTTAAATAGTGAATTTGTTAAAGAAACATATGCTAAATATAGGGAACTTCCTTCGTCTAGAGAGGTTTTTATAGGTATAAGGCCAGAAGATATACATTTTTCAAATGAAAAGCAATTTAAATTAAGTGAAACAATAGTGAAACAACCATATTTTGTTGAGCTATTAGGAAGTGAATATTGTGCATATTTTGATATTAATGGAACAAAAATGATTATGAAAATCAGTGTTTCTAATTTAATAAATAAAGAAGCCGAATTTAAGTTTGCTTTTGATTTAGGCAAATTGAAATTATTTGATGTTATAAGTGGGGAGAGAATAATATGAAGAAAAAATTATTATTGATTGGAGGTTTTTTATTTATTATGTCATGTTCTAATAACAACAAACCTATTGATTATGGTGAATTAAAAATTCATGATATTTATGCTTTTTTAGACTTTGAAAAAACCGAATTTAGTCCTATTTTTACTAACAATGAATATAAGGAAACATTGACTTATAATTATGATAAAAATTTAATAAATATTGATGAGGAAAAATGTTTAATTGAAGCTAAAAAAGTTGGCGAATGTGAAGTAAAAGTTACAAGCGAACACTTTAACACAACTTTCAAAGTTAAAGTAGAAAATTTGGATTTAACTGATCCATCCTACACTGTAAAAGAAGAATGGCAAAATAGAGTTAAAAATTTTACTTATGATTATTCAATAAATGGTACTAATGATAAAAGTACAGTTTTCATTGGAGATTCTTTTTTCGACACAGGTTTTTGGTCAAATTTTTATGATACTTATTATGGAAAAGATTGCTTGCTTTATGGAATTGGAAGCACGACAACTTATACATGGGAGACACTTGCTAAAACCTTCTTTAATGTAATTCAACCAAAAAATATTGTAATAAATTGTGGTACAAATACTGTTTATGATATAGATAAAAATAAAGACGAAACAGCAAGTTCAATTCAAAGAATGTTGATATTAATTCATAAAGCTGTTCCTAATGCAAATATTTATTATTTTACAATTACACAACGTACGTATACTGGTGCTAGCGAACGCTATCCAATCGTAAATTACGCTAATGAGTTTTCTCTTAACTTTGGCGAAGGTAAAAGCTGGCTTAAAGTATTAGATATTAGAGAAAAAATCAATTGGCTTATGCTAAGAGATGGAATTCATCCGGCTGTTGAACATTATGATGTTTTTGTAAATGCTTTAAATGAAGCAGGAATTAAAATAGAGGATATTTAATTATGATTAAGATTATTGATAATGTATTTATCCTTTCTAATGATTGTTTGACTTATTCCTTCTTTTTAAGAGATAATCGTTTAGTTTTTACTTATTTTGGTAAAAAAATAGATGTTAATAGTAAAGAAGATTTAAATTTAATTAATAATGAAACATTTCCAAATTTTGGAAATGATTGTCAGCGTTTTGAAATAGGCGAAAGAGGAAGAGGAGATTTTAGGTGTTTTAGTTTTTCTTCCTATGACAACAATACTTTAACAACAGATTTTAAATTTGTTGAATATAAAATCTATAAAAATAATGTTGATGGTTATTATTATCCTCATGCAAGAAAAGTTGAAGAAACTTTAGAAATTACTATGCATGATGTTTTTCAAGACATTGAACTTCATTTGTATTACTCACTTACTAGTAATGCTTTAATTAAAAAAGCGAAAGTTATTAATAAGAGCAATAAAAAGATAGTTCTTAATAATTTTGCAAGTGGAATGGTTGATTTCCCTATTAATAGTTATGAAATATTAGATTTAAATGGGAGATGGGGAAACGAATTTCATATTCAAAAACAAAAAGCAAATAAAGGAATCTATACATTTTCTTCTATAAGAGGAGTCTCCTCTCATCAACATAATCCATGTTTAATTGTTGGTGAGAAAGGCATTAATGAAGATTTTGGAAATGTGTATGGTTTTGCTTTAGTTTATTCTGGAAACTTCAGTTTTAAAGTTGAAGTTGATGAAAAAAACCAATTAAGAGTTGTCGCGGGATACGAATTTATAGGTAGTGGATATGAACTTGAACCTAATGAAGAATTATTTACCCCAGAAATGGTTAATGTTTTTTCGCCAAATGGTTTAACTGATTTAAGTCATGAATTTCATGATTTTGTTAGAGAAAACATTCTAAACAAAGAATATACATCCAAAAATGTCCCTATCGTTTTAAATTCGTGGGAAAGTATGTATTTTTCGGTAAATGATGATAATATGGCTAAATTTATCAATACTGCAAAAGGAATTGGTTTTGATACTATTGTTTTAGATGATGGATGGTTTAAAGGTAGAAATGACGACCATACTTCTCTTGGCGATTGGATAATTGATAAAAATAAATTTAAAAATGGTTTTAATGAAATTATTAAACTTTGTAAAGATAATGGTATGAAATTTGGTCTTTGGTTTGAACCTGAAGCTATTTCTCCAAAGAGCAATTTATATTTAAATAATAAAAGATTTGCTATTGAAAGTGATAAAAGACAAGGTCTTGAACTTAGGAATCAACTCGTTATTGATTTTAGTAAAGAAGAAGTAGTTAATAATGTCTTCAATCAAATGAAAAAGATTTTAGATAACTATGATATTTCATATGTTAAGTGGGATATGAATAGACCACTAAGTGACACGTATAATTCTAATCAATATATTGATTTTATAAGAAATGTTTATAAATTATATGAAATGTTATTAAAAAAATACAAGAATTTAGTAATTGAAGGTTGTTCGAGTGGCGGAGGTAGATTCGATTTAGGAATTTTATATTATAGTCCATATATTTGGTTAAGTGACGATACTGATGGATACGAAAGAATGAAAATTGAATTTGGAGCAAGCCTAGTTTATCCCTTAAGAACTCTATCAAATCACGTTTCTATTTGCCCAAATCATCAAACCGGAAGACTTACACCTCTTTTTACAAGGTATAGTGTAGCAAGTTTAGGTAGTCTAGGTTATGAGCTTAATTTAATGAAATTAAGTAATGGTGAAATAAATGATATTAAAAAAGAGATAAGTGACTATAAAAAAATAAAAGAATTAATTTATAATGGCGATTCTTATCGACTTATAAGTCCTTTTGATGAAAATAGTTTTTCAATGGAAGTTTTATCCAAAGATAAAAAAGAAGGGTATATAGTTTTTTCAAATATTTTATTTGAACCAAATCTTCCTTTAAAAAGATTAAAATTAAAAGGTTTAAAACCAAATACACATTATTATATTGAAGAATTGAACGCTAAATATAGGTCTGATTTGCTGATGAATCTCGGAATTAATTTTGATATTAAACAAGAGGATTTTACCTCAGTTATTTTACATATTAAACTTGCGGAGGAATAAAAATGAATTTAAGAAGAGAATATCCTAGACCTCAGATGGCTAGAAATAAGTATGTTAATTTAAATGGTGAATGGAATTTTAAATTTTTAAAAATTGATGATGCTGTTTTAAATCAAAAATTTGAGAAGAAAATCGTTGTTCCTTTTGTTTATGAATATCCATTAAGTGGAATAAATGAAGTTAAAACTCATTATGATCGAATGGTTTATGAACGTTATTTTAAAGTAAGTGAAGAAAGTTTAAATAACAATCAATTATTATGCTTTAATGGTGTTGATTATGAATGTAATGTTTTTGTTAATAATATCTTTGTTGGAAGCCATAAAGGTGGATATACTTATTTTGATTTTGATATAAAAAAATATTTAAAAGTTGGTGAAAATTTATTGACAATTGAAGTTATTGATAAAAATGACCCTAAACAAATTCGTGGAAAACAAACTTGGTGTGGTCCATTTGGTTGTTGGTATATTCCAACAAGTGGAATTTTTAAAAGTGTTTGGTTAGAAGAATTTAATTTAGATGCCATAAAAACTATTAAAATTACACCAAACATTGATAATTTTAGTTTTGAATTTTCTTTGGAAACATATTATAAAGTTGCTACTAAAGCTATTATAAAAGTATGTTATAAAGGAAAAAATGTTAAAACACATGAATTAATGATTAAAGATGATATATCTAATTTCGCTATACTTTTAAATGAAGAAAATATATTCGATGACAAAGTATTTTGGTCGCCTGAAAATCCAAATCTATTCGATATAGAGATTGAACTTTATAAAGAAGATATTCTTTGTGACTCAGTTAAAACTTATTCCGGTTTAAGAAAAATAAGTGTAGATAAAGAAGGAATTATTACACTTAATAATAAAAAATATTATCAAAAACTAGTTTTACAACAAGGTTATTATGAAGGTGGAGGATTAACTCCTGCCTCTATTGATGATTTCAAAAATGACATTTTGCTTATGAAAAAATTAGGGTTCAATGGTGCAAGAGTTCATCAAAAAATTGAAGATCCTTATTTTTATTATTTTGCAGATAAATTAGGTTTTATTACATGGCTTGAATGTCCAAGCGCTTATGAATATAGTTACCAAGAAATTAATGGTCAATTAAATGAATGGATGACAATAGTTGAACAAAATTATAATTTCGTTTCAATAGTATGTTATGTACCATTAAATGAATCATGGGGCGTGAGTAAAATAGTTAATGATAAAAAAATGCAATCATTTGCTTCCTCTTTGTATTTTGCAACTAAATCCATCGATTCAACAAGATTAGTATCCACTAATGATGGATGGGAGATCGTTATGCCAAGCGATATTATTGGTGTTCATGATTATATTAAAGGTGGTGAAGATCTTTTAAATAAATACACTTCTTACAATGTTAATACAATTGTTCCTCAAGATAGAAAGTTAATGTCAGACGGTTTTAGTTATAGTGGACAACCTATTTTATTAACTGAATTTGGTGGAATTGCTATCGAAGCTGAGAAAAAGGAAGGAGATTGGGGTTATAATAACGGAGCTAAAAATGGTGAAGAATTAAAGGCAAGAATTAAAAATATGCTAGATGCTATACATTCCTTAAATTTCCAAGGATATTGTTATACTCAGCTTAGTGATGTTCAACAAGAAATAAATGGTCTTTGTTATTTAAATAGAAAGCTTAAATTTGAGCTTAAAGACGATGAAAAACTTTTCTATTAATTTAAATAAAAGAGTCGACTTTATATATAAAATTTAATAAAAATATATTTTTAAATATAAATTTTTAATGATGAAATTTTTAATATATTTCATTATTTTTTATGTATAAATAAAGTTCTCTTATATAAAAATTAGTATTTTTTGTATAATAAAAAAAGTGGAGAAATATTTTGGAAGAAATGAAAAATTCTAAATCGCAAAATAAAATACTTAATTTTTTATTGAGACATTAAATGGAATGGCTCATGGCTTATTTGCAACCTTAATTGTTGGAACAATTATTGGAACGATTGGTGGACTATTTGCTTATGGAAAAGGGAATGGTTTTTGTGACTTTATGTTTAAACTTTTTAGCGATAGTAGTGAGTTTAGTGTTTCTTATTGTTTAAAGGCTATTACTGGACTTGGAATTGGAGTTGGAGTTGCTTTATCTCTTAAATTTACCGCGCTTAAAGTTATTGTTCATGGAGCAATTGGTGAAATAGCAGCATTTTTATCTTTATCTACAAGTTTTTGTGCTAATCCATCAAAATATTCTGACTTATTTTCATTTAAAGTTGGGGATCCTCTCACAATATACATAGTTGTTATTTTAATAGCTTTATTAATGAAATGGATATTTAGTAAGAAAACACCTGTTGATATTTTAATAATCCCATTATTTGGAATTATATTGGGTACATTTTTATCATTAGGTGTGAGATATCCTTTAACTTGTATAACTTATGGAGTTCAATGGATAATTGGAAGTGCGACAAATGTTGTTCCATTTTTAATGGGTATCATAATATCTATTATTATGGGTATGGCCTTAACGGCACCAATTTCTAGTGCCGCTATTGCGGCAATGATATTTATTTTGCCTTCTGATTTAAGTTATTATGCACTTTTAAGTAATCCTGAATTTTCTGGGTTAGCTTTAGCTAGTGGAGCGGCTATTGTTGGTTGTTCTACGCAAATGATTGGATTTGCTATTCAGTCTAGAAAAGATAATCCAATTGGTATTGTTTTTTCAATTGCTATAGGAACTTCAATGTTACAATTTAAAAACATTTTAAAAAAACCTATTATTTGGTTACCAACTATTATTGCTTCAGGAATTTTAGGACCTATTTCTACGTGTTTAGTAAAAATAGTTTGTTCAGGATCAAGTGCTGGTATGGGAACTGCCGGGTTTGTTGGACAAATTGGAACTTTTGCCTCTATGGGAAATACTTGGCAAACATGGGTAGGAATATTTATTGTTGAAATAATTGCTCCATTAATTCTTGTTTATTTAATTGATTTACTTTTTAGAAAATTAAATTTAATTAAAGATGGAGATTTTAAGATTTAATTTATTTTAATATATTGTTTAAATGATATTTTGTTTATAAAATAAAAACGTGGATTCTTTATATAGATTTTTACTTATTCTTTTAGCAATATTATTTGTTATAGTTTGTGTTTTATTAAGAAAACACAAAAAAATTTCTTCATTAATTGTTTTTATATTGTCTTTAAGTTTACTTATTTGGAAAACACATGAATTTGCCATTAATATAACGAAAAATAGTACTTTTCCTTTAGAATTTAGTCATATATCATATTTTGTTGTTGGAATTATTTGTGTTATAGGAATAAAATCTCTATATTTATTTGCATCAAGTTCTGCATTTATATCAGGTGTTGGTTATTATTTAACTTTTTTAATCAATCCTTCAATAATGTTTGAAACTATGAAAGGAAATTTATTAACTAAGGCCATTATTTCACATAGTATCCTTTTATTTATTGGAATATTGTTATTTTTGGATATTAAAAAATTTAAATTTAAAGAATATATTTTTACTTTAATTGGTTTTTTAATTATTTATATTTATGGTTATTTAGGTTTAACAAGAGTAATTTTTAAAACTGCTGTACTTGAAAACTATGTATTTATGAATTTTTTAAGTGGATATTATCTTTCTTATATTACTAAAACAGTTGATAATCCACTTATTTTAAAAATATTATTTGTTATATTTACGTATCTTGTCCTATCTTTTGTGTCTTTAGGAATCTACTATTTAAATAAAAAATTTAGTAGGGATGCAGATTCTAAGATAAATGGTTTAATGACTTTTAAAACATTATTAAAAAAATATTAAAAGATTTATTAACTTTCTTGATATTTTTTCTATAATAATAGTGTACATAAAAGGGAGGAAAATTTATGTCATCTAAAAGATTTATGTTAAATGAAACTTCTTATCATGGACATGGTGCAATTTTAAATATTGTCCCAGAAATTCAAGGCAGAGGTTTCAAGAAAGTATTAGTTTGTAGTGACCCTGACTTAGTCAAGTTCAATGTAACTAAAAAGGTCACCGACTTATTAGAGAAAGCTAATATTGACTATGTTTTATATACAAACATTAAGCCAAATCCAACAATTGAAAATGTTACAAGTGGGGTTAAAGCTTGTAAAGAAGCACATGCTGATGCAATTTTAGCAATTGGTGGTGGTTCTTCAATGGATACCGCAAAAGCTATTGGTATTATTATGACCAATCCTGAATTTGCTGATGTACGTTCACTTGAAGGTGTAGCTCCTACAAAACATCCATGCTTACCAATAATTGCTGTTCCAACAACTGCCGGTACTGCCGCAGAAGTTACAATTAACTACGTTATTACTGATGTAGAAAAGAAGAGAAAATTCGTATGTGTTGATGCTCACGATATGCCAAAAGTTGCTGTTGTTGATCCAGATATGATGGCTTCAATGCCAAAAGGTTTAACTGCCGCTACTGGTATGGATGCCTTAACTCATGCTATTGAAGGATATATTACTCGTGGAGCTTGGGAAATGTCCGATATGTTCCATCTTAAAGCTATCGAATTAATTTCCAAAAATTTAAGAAAAGCTGTTGAAAACGATCCAGATGGAAGAGAAGGAATGGCTCTTGGACAATATATTGCTGGTATGGGTTTCTCAAATGTTGGTTTAGGTATTGATCATGCTATGGCTCATACTTTAAGTGCTTATTATGATATACCTCATGGTGTAGCTTGTGCTATGCTTCTTCCAATTGCTATGGAATTCAATAAAGAATACACTGGCACAAAATATAGAGATATTGCTGTTGCAATGGGTGTTGATGTAACCAATATGACTCAAGAAGAATATCGTGATGCAGCTATTAATGCTGTTAGACAATTATCAATTGATGTTCATATTCCAACAAAATGTGAAAAGATTTTAAAGAGTGATCTTGATTCACTTGCTCGTGATGCTTTAAAAGATGCTTGCTATCCAGGCAACCCAAGAGAAGCTACAAAAGAACAAGTTGTTGAATTATTTTCAAAATTAATGTAATTATTTTGATTTAATATTTTACCGCGATATTATCAATAATATCGCGGTTTTTTAATTAATATTAATATTTAAAGAATTTAAATTTGTATAAGTTTTTGAGAATTTTTATTGAATAAAGAATGCAAGTGTTATATCTTTACTGCAGTAAATATTAAAGAGGAAGTTTATGAAAAAGACGAAAAAGATTTTGGTATTATCTTCATTGATTTATCTTTCTGCTCTTAGTTTAACAACTCTAAGTGGCTGTTCAACTAATGAAAAAGAAAGCATTAAGTATGGTAATGTTTCAGTTAGTGAAGGTATTGTAAATGGGACTGTTAGTGCATCAAAATTAGGAAATGTTGAAGTTGATACAGTTATTACGATTTTAGCTTATCCTAGTGAAGGTTATGAGATAGATAAATATTATCTAAATGATAGTGTTTTAAAGCTAGATAGTTCTAATAAAGCAACTTTTAAAGTTGTTGAAGGAAATAATATTATTAAAGTAACATTTAAAAAAGCGGCCCCTATAACTTTATATGGAACTGTTGAAGTTATTTCTTCTAAAGTAAGTAATGGCACTTTAACTCCAAAACTTAAAGATGGAACTTTAATTAAAGATAGCAATAAAAGACTTCCTGTTGGAACTGAAGTTTTTGTAGATACAACCCCAGTAAATAAGGCTTATGAAATTAACGAAATTAAATTGAATGATACAACTTCAATTAAAAAAGACTCCAATGGTGTCTTTTCTTTCAAGGTAATTGAAGGGAAGAACTTTTTAAGTGCAAAATTTAATTTAAAAAATCCTGGGAAGGGATTAATTGATATTGATGATTCCTTTAAAAATGGAACTCTTACTATTAAAGATGGTGAAAAAGAAATAACAAACGGTTCATTAATTGAAGAGAATAAAGAATTAATAATTACTGCTGTTGCTAATGAAAAATATGTTACAAAATATGTAAAAGTTAATGGGCAAGAACTTAAACGAGTTGAAAATACAAGCGATTATCATTTTATTGTTAAAGAAGGCCTTGTTTCTATTGAAGTTAGCTTTGTTTTTGAAGCAAGTTCATTAAAAATAAATGTTCCTGAAGGTTGGATTGAAAACGAAACTCGTTGGGGATTTGTTTATTATGTAGAAGAAGGCGCAACATATGACCTTTCTTGTACTTATGAACCTGAAGGAAGCTATGCTGAAATTGTTTGGTCTAAGGGAAATAGTGATGACGATATTGAAGTAACTAGTGATGGCAAGGTTACTATTTTAAATGCTAGTGAAAACACTAATACAATTTATGCAACATTTAAAGATAATGATTCGATTAAGGCTTCAATTGATGTAAAACCTGTTTCTAGTGGAACTTTAACTGCGACAGCATTAAAAGATAAATTAGCTAAGGCAAAAAAATATGAATTATCAAATACAAAAAAAGTAAATTTCAAATATACGGTTGATGATGATTATTCATCAGTAAAAAATGAATATTCTTTTGAAAGCTATACTGATGGATATACTGTTACTAAAGTTACCGATAAAGAAGGAGCTACTTCTTATTTATATCAAGGGATTAACGACAATATTTTTTATTCACTTAAAAAAGTTGGTCAAAATGTTAGTGTTTTAGATAGCGAAACAGTGAATGCTTCTAATGAAAGTGAATATAAAAATTATTTAAATACTTTCGGCTCGATAGAATTTTTAAATGAATATGGTAGTGGTGAAAAGTACACTGGTTTAGCAGATTTCTATGATAGAAAAATTATAGATGACGTATTTACTCTTGATGGTAGTGAAGAAGAAATTAGAAAAGAATTAGTTTCTTCAATTGATTATGATGGATATCATTTTACTTCAACATGTGTTACTACAGGTTTATATAGGAAACAATATAAAACTGAAGTAACTTCGAATATATCATTTAATCGTTATGGTGCCGTTGAACAATTATCCTTTAAACGAGTAGATCATGAACTTGATAGTAATGGTGAACTCTTATCTTCGGCAAAAGATCAAGTTTTAGAATATAGTGCAAATATCGAATATGGTGCAAAAGAAGCTGATACTAATAAATATTTTGATTTTAATAATTATTATTATAGTGATTATTCATTATTGCTTTATAAAGATAAAAATGATAAAGAAGGATCAAAATTAGCTTTAGATAGTGACTCTAAATATCATGTTACAGTTGGCTCTAATGTCTATTGTGATCTAATTGATGCGAAACCTCTTTCAGCTTTAGTTGATGTTGATAGTGTTTCTATTAATAAAAATTCATATGATATTAGTGTCTATGGAAGTGTAAAAAACGGATATACTATTTTAGCTAAAAAGGCTGGCGAATATACTTTGGAATTTAAGAGTAAAAATGTTACTAAAACTTTAATTATTGTTGCAGAATATGCTCCAATTGAAAGCGTAACTTTTAAAGAAGTTCCAGATTCTTTATATACAAATGCTAGTAAAGAGATCAAAGCAATCGTAAATCCATCTAGTTCAGTTGAAAATAGTAATGTTTCATATTCTTTTGTTGGTGATGATTTAGGTTGCGAGATTATAAAAGATGGTTCTAAATATATGTTAGTTGCGGGTGAAAAAACTGGAAATATAACTATTAAAGCAACCGCAGATGGTGACTCTTCAAAATTTGTAACTAAGACAATTAAGGTATTAGAAGTCCCTTCAATTTATGATGCAATTAAAGGTAAAACTTATTACAAAGCTGAAACTGATTGGTCAACTTATGATGATATAACATATACTTTAGAGTTCAGTGATGTTTCCTTAAATACTTTAAAAGGAACATTAAAAATTAAAAATGTTGAATATTATACTGGTGCTGAAAAAGAAGTTGCAACTTATGAATTTAATGCGAACGTTAAAGGTAATTTAGTAGCACTTAGTGATATTAAATGCACAAACGAATCCTTAAAAGATAAATTAAGTCCTTCAATTATAGGATCACTTAATAGTGATGGATCTATAGATACCATTAATATTACTTATGGCGAAAAAACTATTAAATTAAAAGAAAAAACAAGCACTGGTGGCGAATATCCAGGATGGGAATATTAATTATGAAAAAGAAATATTTATTATTAAGTTTATTTTTAATACCTGCTATTACAGGATGTACTAATAACATTTCAATTAATGAATTAGGGGATATTATTGCCTCAAAAGATGTTTTAGTTCAAGGGGAGAGTATTCAATTAAATGTTGATGCTCCAAAAGAAATAGAAATTAAATGGTTTGTATCTAATGATCTCGCTTCAGTTAGTGAAGATGGTCTTCTAACTGCATCAAATAGAGATGGAAGTTTTATTGTTACTGCAAGTTATGGAAGTAATAATGAATTAAGTGCTTCTAAATTATTTAAAATATATACGCCTAACGTAAAAGATTTAACTAGTATGTTATTTAATGCAGGTAGTTTATATAACTATACGGTTAGTTGGAATGGCGAATTACTTAATGCTAAAAACGAAGTAGTTGATAAAAACTATATTAAAGCCAATGAAATTACTGATGGCAATAATGATCCGGTTGGTCTTTATGAGGATTTAGTTGAAAAAGGTAATATTTACAAAGCTGAAGTTGATGGTTATTATTGTAAATATGGGTCAGATTCTATGGGAAATGAATATGAAGGCGGAGGTTACAATTCTCCAGATGGATTTGTTCATAATTATGATATTATCAATGGCAAATTTGTTGAACAAGGCGTTGATGAATTCTTAAGTAGCTTTGGTGTTTCTGATTATAAAGAAGGCTATACAGGCGATTTATCAAAATTTGTTGATGATGAATTTAAAGTTGAAGATTCAAACTTAAAATTAAGTGATGACAAAACTTATTTTATTTACGATTCAAAAGTTGATACAAATGATTATAAAGGTTTAAATGCATATGCTATTGATTACTCAATTCCAGAAGCAGTATTTAATACAGTTGATGGAGGGTATGCAAATAGCTTCTATAATAGTGGACTTTTTAATGATTTAAAAGGAAAGATTTCATATACTAAAACGGAAATTGATATGGAATTTGATTTTGTAAATATTGCTATTAGCGATACAAATAACCTTTATACTTACAAGGCTAAATTTAAAATATATGATATTGGTTCAACAGTAATCGACGGATTAAAAGAACAAATTGAAAAAGATAAAGAAAATTTAAAGTAAAATAACACAAAAATAAAAATGGCTTCTAATTCTAGAAGCCATTTTTTATCATTCGCTGGTGGGGGAAATGAGACTCGAACTCACACTAGTTGCCTAATACGCCCCTCAAACGTACGCGTCTACCAGTTCCGCCATTCCCCCAGCGCATAATATAATATAAAAATTGAGCACAAAATTCAATATTTAATAATCTTTTTTAGAAATCTTAAAGATGAAGTGGTAAAATAATTATGTTTATAAAGGAGAAAATTATGGCAAAACAAATTTTAGTAGAAACAAGTGCTAGACATATTCATTTAACAAAGGAAGCTTTAGAACATTTATGTGGTAAGGGTTTTGAACTTAAAGTTAAAAAAGAACTTTCTCAACCAGGAATGTTCCTTTCAACAACCAAGTTAAATATTATTGGACCAAAGAAGGAAATTGATGGTGTATCAATCTTAGGACCTGTTAGAAAATATAATCAAGTTGAAGTTAGTGCAACTGATGCTCGCACATTAGGTGCAAATGCTCCATTAAGAGAAAGTGGAGATATTAAAGGAAGTGCTCCAATTAAGATTGTAAATCCAGAAACTGGTGCCGAACTTGATCTTGAAGAAGGCTTAATTGTCGCAAAAAGACACATTCATATGCATCCAACTGACGCCGAAGAATTTGGTGTTAAAAATGGCGACATTGTAAGTGTCTCTGTTAATTCAGGAAAAGGAAGAAATATCATTTTTGGTGATGTTGTTATAAGAGTAAGCGATTCATTTAGATTAGCAATGCATATTGATACTGATGAAAGCAATGCCGGTTTATGTTTTGGCACAGTTTATGGAGATTTAATTAAGTAATGATTAAAACATATACTCATAAATGTGTCGGAACTTGTTCGAGTTCAATTACAATTACTTACGATGATGAAACAAAAAAGATTGTAAATATTGAAGTCGTTGGTGGTTGTCCTGGAAATTTAAAAGGAATCATTTCCCTTTGTAAAGGGCAAAATATGAATGAAGTTCATGATAGATTAAAAGGAATTACTTGTAGAAGTAAACCAACAAGCTGTCCTGATCAACTTGCTCTTGCTATTGAAGAAGCATTGAAATAAGTAAAACCAAGAGGAAACTCTTGGTTTTTTAATAAAATATTTAGATTTTTAATTAATTTAATTAAATAATTTTCTTATTTATATTCATATAAAAATTTCTTTATTTCTTACATTAACTAGTGTATATTTATTAATGCTTATCAAGAAACTGCATATAAGTAGGATAACCAGTGCAGTAGCAACTCTAAAATAAAATTAGTAAGTGCTTCCTACAGCAAAGAACCACACTTTGATCGATAAGACAAGGAAGAAAACTAAAATCTTTCACGTAAATGTGGAAGATTTTTTTTATTATATATGGAGAATTAATATGGAAAAAAGAAAAATATTGTTTACAAGTGAAGCGGTTAGTGAAGGACATCCTGATAAAATTTGTGATCAAATTGCTGATGCAATTTTAGATGCTGTTTTAAAAGAAGATAAAAATAGTTTTGTTGCTTGTGAGTGTTTTGCTAGTGAACAATTTTTATTAATTGGTGGCGAAATTACAACTAAAGCTAAAGTAGATTATGAACAAATTGCAAGAGATGTAATTAAAGATATTGGTTATACTAATAAAGATTTAGGATTTGATTATAAAAATGTAAAAATTTTAAACATAATCAAAGAACAATCTCCAGACATTCGTCAAGGAGTTAAAAAAGATACAATTGAAAATCAAGGAGCTGGTGATCAAGGCATAATGTTTGGTTATGCAAGTAATGAATCAAGTGGCTATATGCCTCTTGCTTATTCTATTGCCGAAAAACTTGTAAGAAGAGCTTCAAATTTACGAAAAAATAATGAGTTTAAATGGAGTAGACCTGACATGAAAAGTAGTGTTACTATCGATTATTCTAGTAAAACTCCAAGAATTGAAACTATCTTAATGTCTTGTCAACATGATCCAGATTTTAACGAAAAAGAATTTAAAGAATATATTAAAAATAATATTATGATTCCAGTTGCGAGATCATTTAATTTAAATGATGATTTTAAAGTTTTAATAAATCCAACTGGTAAGTTTGTTATTGGTGGCCCAAAAGGAGATACAGGTCTTACTGGTAGAAAAATTATTGCTGATACATATGGGGGAAGTGCTAGACATGGTGGTGGTTCTTTTAGTGGAAAAGATCCATCAAAAGTAGATAGAAGTGCGGCCTACATGGCACGCTACGTTGCTAAAAACTTAGTTGCAGCTAATGTTGCAGATAGATTAGAAATACAAGTTGGATATGCAATTGGTAAAGCAGAACCATTAAGCATTAATGTTTCAACTTTTAAAACTGGACATTATGATGACGAGGTAATTTATAAAATTATTGATAAGGTATTTGATTTTAGACCAGGCATCATTATTAAAAATTTTGATTTAAAAAATCATCCAACTTTTGCATATCGTGATATTGCAAATTATGGTCATTTTGGTAGACCCGATTTAGATTTACCTTGGGAAAAATTAGATAAAGTTGATGAAATTAAAAAACTCTTGCTTAATGAAGCAAGAGTTAAATGATTTTGATATTTAAATTAATTTAAACAAGAACTGTAAATTTAAGCACATAATAACCTATAAATAATATAGAAATTATATACATTAAAGGGGATATTTTTTTGGCGTTCCCTGATGCAAGAGACATAATTGTGTAAGAGATAAAACCAAATGCAATACCATCACAAATTGAATAAGATAATATCATCATTATGATGGTTATAAAGCCACTTGCAACCGCCACTCCATCATTCCAATCAATATCTTTTAAATTTTTAAACATAATAGTTCCTACATAAATTAAAGCAATTGATGTAACTGGAGAAAGTCCACTTGGGGTAAAGCCAAACATTCCAAGTGCAGGATAAATTAGTATCGATAAAAAGAATAATATTGCAACAACTACACTAGAAAGTCCAGTTCTAGCGCCAACACTTATTCCAGCTGTTGATTCAACAAAAGATGAAATACCAGTTGTACCAAAAATACCACCTAAACTTGTACCGAATGAATCTACCATCAAAGCTCTTTTAGCTCCTATAAGTTTACCATCTTTATCTATTAAATTTGCTTCACTTCCAACGGCGACTAAAGTCCCGGTTGTATCAAAGAAATTAACAAATACAAGAGCAAAAAGCATTGCATAAGCTTCTGGTTTTGTAAATGTTACAAAGCCTTCTTTAAAAGCTAATAAGAAAACATCTTTAAAAGAGGCTAGAGCAGAATAGCTAAAGGAACTATCATAAAAAGTAGGCATATCAATAGCTTTTAAAGCTTCTTTACCCTTAAGAGCAAGGGTTATTTGGCCAATTGAAGCAGAGATTATTCCAAGAATAAAAAGCGAAATAATGACAGCAAATTGAGATACTTTTTTGTTTTTAAAATGCCCTAAAAACAAAACTAAAAGGAAACCACATATAGCCATTAAAACAGGGATTTTTTTAAAGTCTCCTAAACCTACATACGTACTTTCGTTTGCTACGATTATTCCAGAATTTTTTAGACCTATAAAACAAATAAAAAAGCCAATACCAGCAGCAATTGCTATTTTAAAATTTTTAGGTATAGCGTTTGTTATTTTTTCACGAACTGGCGTGACAGAAATAATAAAAAATATAATTCCAGCAAGGAATGTTAAAGCCATAGCCTCGCCATAACCAAAGCCAGCTCCTTTACAAATAGTAAAAGCAATAAAAGCGTTTATTCCCATGCTAGAAGATAAAGCGACAGGATAATTAGCATATAATCCCATTAATAAGGTTGTAATTCCTGATGCTAAAGCTGTAGCAAGAAATATTGCTCCAAATTCCGTATGACTTAATCCATCATTGAAATTAAGATTAGATAAAATGCCACTATTAACAGGTAAAATATAGAATAACGCTAAAAAAGTCGTTAATCCTCCAAGTAGTTCTTTAGAAATAGTTGAACCTCTTTCTTCAATATGAAAGAACTTATTTAAAAAGTTAGCCATTGTAAGCTCCTTTCTCATTTGATTTATTAATTATAAGAAAATGATAATTATTTATTCAAGTAATTTCACTAATTTATTCTATAAAGAAAACGAAATATATAATATAATAAGGTTATAAGATGTGTTGTTACATAAGGAGGTATAATTATGAAATTTCAAATTGTTGGTAAGAACATTCTAATCACCGAGGCTATTTCAAATGTTATTCAAAAGAAATTAAGTCGTATTGAAAAATATTTTGATAAAGATGCCGATGTTTTATGTAGAGCTGTTTGTAGAACTTATAAAACTGCTCAAAAAATCGAAATAACAGTATTTACTCCAGAAATGACATTTAGAGCAGAAGTTACAAGTGATGATTTATATGCTGCGGTTGATTTAGCAATTGATAAACTTGTTGGTGAGATGCGTAAACTTAAAACCAAAATGTTAAAGAAATATGGACATGAGGGTTTAGGTAAATCAATTGTTTATGAAAACATCTTAGATGAAATTAAAAATGAAGAACAAGCTGAACTTGTAAGAACTAAAACTCTCGAATTAAAACCTATGGAAATGGAAGAAGCAATTACAAGAATGGAAGCTTTAGGACATGATTTCTTCTTATATTTAGATAGTGAAGATGAAAAAATATCAGTTTTATATAAAAGAAATGATGGTGGCTATGGTTTAATTCAAGCCGAAAATAAAGTTGATATTTAGTAAATTTTTACTTAAAATTAGTTTGCTGAAAGGCAAACTTTTTTTATGATTAAATATATTGCAACTGATTTAGATGGAACACTTTTTTATCCAAAAGATAAACGTCATTTAATTAGCAAAGAAAATTTATTTTTTCTTCAATCTTTTATTGATGGTGGTGGAAAAGTAATTTTAGTAAGTGGTAGGTCTGTGGAATATGGTAAAAAAGTTGAAAAAGTTATTGGTAGAAAATGCACTTTAATAGGATTTAATGGAGCTGTTTTATATGAAGATGGTAAAATTCTTAGAAGTGAAAGCATTGATAAAAACGAAATAAAAGAATTAATAGATGAATTATTAGTTCCATTTAAATTACCTGGTGTCATGATAATGACTGAAAAAGGCTTCTTTATTAAAATAAGAAAAGGATGTGAAATTTTAAAATATTTTTATGCTTTATATAATAAAATTCAAGGTAATTATGGAGAAGTTCCACATTTTAAAATTGAAGAATTTAATGAAGCATTAGAAAATCAAAAGATTTTCAAATTAATGTTTTTTATAGGTGTTACTAGTAGAAAGAAAAAACAAGCCATGGATCTTAATAAAGTTATTCGAAACGCCTATACAAATATTGAATCAAGCTGGAGTAATGAAGTTATAGAAATTACTCCAAAAAATTGTAGCAAAGGCTCGATTATGCGAGAATATTGCAAAATTAAGGGAATAAAAGATGATGAAATATGTGTAGTTGGCGATAGCGGAAACGATATTTCAATGTTTAAAGAATTTAAAGAAACAAGTTTCGTTATGGGCAAAGCACCAGAGGCTGTTAAAAAATATGCTAAATATACAATAGATAAATTTGAAGATTTAAGTAGATATATTGTAAAAAAATAGTATGATATATTATGTATTATAAGAATTGTTAGAGAAAGGAAAAAAATATGGATACTATAAATAGAGTTATTGTTTCAATTGTTTATTACAATTCACTTGTTAGAGATACTTTAGAATACACTTTACCAAGAGAAAAATATGAAGTTAATTTTTATGATTACAAACGTAATGGAATTGTTAACGAAGTAAAAGTTAATTCACCATTAAAAGTCTTTATTGATCAAAATGGCGAGAAAGGTCAAAAACTTTTAGAAGAATGTACAAAATTTGGAGAAGATTTCTATAGCGATACATCTACCGTTATTAAAAAAGCTCCAGAGGGAATTAGAGTTGATCACGCTCAAAATATCAGAATTTTTGAAGGTGTTATTCCTCTTCATGAATCATTAAACAACGTTATTCGTATTCACGAACAATATGCTGAAAGTCATAATCAAAAAGATGATCGTGTAGTTGCTTTACTTAAAGCTGATGAAAGATTTTATCGTGCAGTCGCTTTAATGACATTAGTAACTGAAATTAGAAAACAATTTGCTGAATATAACAAAGCTATGCGTGAAGCTCATGGTCAAAAAACTCCACAAAGCAACTTTATTGAACAAGATTTAAATAAACTTGTTGGTCTTGTGAGTTTTGTAAGACAAAATGCTACTTGCACAGATATACTCTATACAAATGCATTAGATGAAATCTTTAAATACATCGAAATGATGACTGGTAAGAGAGATCTTCCAGTTGGAAAGAATTTCCAAGATGTCTATAACGAAGTTGGTCTTGAATTAAGTGCTTTTGTTGAAGATTCCGAAAAAGGCTGGAAGACAAATTATGAACCATTACTCAAAGAATTAATTGAAGATAACAAGAAGACTGTTGTCGAGAGTAGTGATAAAGCTCCAGAAGAAGCAAAACCAGAACAAAAATAATTAATTATTAAAAGCGTTTACTATGGCTAATGTTAAAAATCAAAATAAAAGAAAGTCTAATGGCTTAAAAGATTTTTTTAAATCATTTTCAATGAAGCAACTTGTTTGGTTTGTTATTGGAGTGATTTTATTTGTGATTGGTTTAGTCTTTGATGTTTTAAATATTGTTGGTGGAAGTCTTAATATTCCTCCATCAAAAAATCCACTTCTTATAGGTGATTCTTATTTAAAATCATTATTTGGAAATAAGCCATTTGGTTTCTTATTTTGGGGTATTGTTCTTGTTTTAGTAGGAGCAATTATTATTGCAATTACTTCCTCACTTGCTAGTAAAAACGAAGATCGTGAAAAAGAAAGACAAGCAAGAAGAGAACAAAGACTTAAAAGAATGCTTGATGCACAAAATGAAGCTATTGAAGCATCAACTGTACAAGTTGTTCCAACAAAAAAATGATATAGAGGCAAAGAAATAAATAAAGGAGGTTTAAACCTCCTTTTTTAATATCTATTTAAGTAAACTCGAAGTTAATATATAGTTTGCTGTTGATGGATTTGTAGCAATAGGAATATCATAAAGGGCAGCAATCCTAAGTAAAGCTTTAACATCAGGATCATGAGGTTGAGCTTGTAATGGATCCCAAAAGAAGATAACAATATCGATTTCTTTTTCAGCAACTTTTGCTCCAATCTCTAAATCACCACCTAAAGGACCTGAAAGATATCTTTTTACTTCTAAACCAGTATTTTCATTAATTAATTTAGCGGTGGTTCCAGTTCCACATAAACTAAAATGAGAAAGAACTTCTTTATGATTTTTTGCCCATTCTATAATTTCTGGTTTTTTATTATCATGTGCAATCAAAGCTATAGTTTTTATTTTCATCATTGTCTCCATATATTTAATACATTATTACAATAACAAGATTTTAATTAATTTTATAGTTAAATTTAATTTATATTATAAAAGAAGTGTTTTTTGAGTAAATTCATTGCTTTAATCATAAATCAAAATGATAGATAATTTATTTTTTGAGTTATAGTAATCTTTTTTATAGAATTCTAGATATTTTTTGATTAGAAAAATAAAGAAAAACACAGATTTCTCTATGTTAAATTTTAATTGGCTGAGCGTTAGTAACGTAAAGTGAATTTTATAAATCAAACTGTCCCGTCAAAAGTTTTGCCCCGATTACAGTCATTGAAATTTTATCATTTGCGTTCAAATTGCTTAAAATTACAACTCCACGTTTTCTATCTTGAGTAAACCCTATATAACTGTTGAAATTGGTAGTTGCACCATTATGCCAAATAATATCGCTTTTATTGTCTAACATCCAAGTCATACCAACGCTGTCTATTCGAATATTCATTGCTTCGTAGGCTGGTTGGTTAGCATTTATATCTTTTATTCTAGAATAAGTCATTGGCAAATATGAAATAGTATTATTCATATATAATTGCAAATAAATCGTCATACTTTCAATATTTGAAATAATTGAACCTGCTGGAATATAACCATCGTTTTGTTTCCACTTCCAATACTTATCGAGATTACCGCTTTGTTTTGCTGCCTGTGTATTTTGCAAGTGCAAGTCATTACGAATAAAGTCATTCATAATGTTTGTAAAACTGTCGCTATAAATGTTTTCTAAAACAAGTCCCAAAACCGATATGCCAAAATTAGAGTATACAAATGGATAATCTTTATTTTCTAGCACAATGTTTTGCACTCTTTGAAGAATTTTATCTTTGCCTATTCCGTAAAAATCGTTTGTGATATGCGCAAATTTGTTGCCAATCATAGAACTTTCAAAATAATAAGCGGCATATCCAGATGTATGTGTTAAAAGTCGTTCTATTGTCGGAAAATATTTATCATTTTTCAAATCAAGATATTTCGAAATACTGTCTTTCAAATTTAGTCTATTTTCATTTATGGCTTTTGCACACAATGCACCGACAAAAGTTTTACTAATCGAACCGATTTCATAATCGTATATGTTTGTTTCTTCGCCGTTTTTACCATAAATATGATATGTAATTTCACCATTTTCAATGAGTGCAACACTTATTTTAGTGTTTTTATTTGAACAAGAATATTCAATCATATCCAACGAGGACATATTTTTAAGTTTATCGAAATTGTTTTGTTGATAAGCAAACAATCCGCCGAATGTGCCAACAAAAGTCATAGCCACACTTAATAATAATGCTATAACCGAAATTATCGTTTTCTTTTTTATTTGTGGTTCGGCGGTATTTTCAGCTTTTGCGCTCTTTATAGAAATAAGAATATGCGTAATGGAAAAAATAATGGCAAGCACAAATAAAGGAATACTTGCAATAAGTATACTTGATACAATAAAAACTAATGATGGTATTATAGAAAGTAATAGAGCTTTTACGATGCCATTTTTATTCCACAACACAATCCAAGATATACAATATCCCAAAAGTAAAACTGTATTGATAGTTATGTAAAATATTTCCCCGAAAGAAAACCAAAAGCCAATATAAGTGTACGGAATATTGAATATCATAAAGAAAAAACAGCCATATCTGCCGATTTGTTCAAAAACAATAGCCGTCTTATTATCGTAAACGGCCACTTGATTTTTATGCTTTACTGCATAAATTATATTAGGAATCATAATAACCGCCATTATGGCAAGTCCGTAGTAATTAAGCCAATTCATATTGAAGTTATATCAAAAACATCGATGAATTTCAAGCAAACAACATAGTCAAAATGTATTTGGCAGAATAATAATGTAGGAAAGGGAGTGCAGTTATTTTTTTGGTTAAATATAGAATGCCTTTATCATTATTCAACCAGTTACATTAATCTAAAATATAATCTTCATCTTCAACAGTTTTTAAAGCATTATTCAAAGCCTTAAAAAGAGAGTCATTTAACTCCTTAGAAGAATAGAAGCCATAAACATTTGAGAATTCTTCTAAACCATTAAGTGTTTCATAATATTGAAATGCATATGTATCTGTTCTAGATTCACATGGGAATTTTGAAAAAATAATTGATAAGTATTGATTATCCTCCCATTTAATTCCAAAAAATGGAGTTTCCCAGCCTGAAGTTATTGGATTGTTATCATAAAATGTACTATGGTTAAAAACATTGTCTAAAACACTTAAAATCTCACTGATAGCAGATTCAGATTTGATTTCCTTATGCATCAAATTAGTATCAGAAGCTATAACTTCAGTAACTTTTGTGCTAGAAAATTGATGATTAATTTCAACCTTCGTATGATGGTCCATATCAATATTCATTACAGGAGTTGTTTCTTTTGGTGAGCAAGATACAAAAGATGGAATTAAAGATAATACAGCTAAGCATGTAAATTTCTTTTTCATAATAGTTTTCACATTATTTATATTTAAATTCCCAATAATGTAATTAACATCCAATCTAGGGAACAACAATTGTCATTAATGATGTATGGTATAAAATTGCACAATTTCTTCCATTATTATTCTTTTGTAAGAATTAATTGCTAATAAGAAATAACATTAAGAAACTAGTTTTTCTATCTTTATTTAATCAAAATCATATTATTTTAGTCAATATTAAACGACAAATTTAATTTACATTATGAATTCTTAAAGTAAATTCCGTTTATTCTTTAAATTCAGCTTTTAGTTTAAGAATTTACGATATTAATAATTGAGAACATCATTTTATAGATCAATGCATTTCTATTTGCTCATTCATTTATTTGGACACAAAAGACCATAGCAAAGAATTCAATAAGGAATATAAATCTAAATCGAATAAGAAATGTTTAAACTAATGGATCTGGTATTCACTATCAAACTGGAAAGGAGAAATAGGTGGAGTGGTCACCTTGTCTTGCTTCTTTCTTTACTTGAGGTTTACTTATAAAACCAGTCAGAGCGTTTTATATAAAAATAAAGTCGTTATGTCTTAATATAATGTTACTATTTTTAGATGTCAAACAATCTATAATTTAACAGTTATATTTTAATTTTAATTTTTTAAATAAGTATCAAGGAGCCTTTTTAACAAATCGAAATCAAGTAAAGTTAAAAGATTTTTTTGGTGTTGATAAGATTCCTGAAGATTATTCCTAGTAGATTTCCATCCGCAACCATCAGTAATCCAAATAAATTGACAATCCGGAAGTTTATTAATATCATCAGCTAATTTTTCGTAGCTACGACTTACCTCATTTAGTTTAGAGCCGCCACCGCCATAGTAATTTGTCTCGATGAGAAAAAGCTCATCACCAACTTTGACTGCAAAATCAAATCTTTTTTCAGCCTGTGCTTTTCCTTCTTTTAAATTAAGTGAATCAAGCATTGTATAGCCCCATTTTTCTTTTATTTCCTTTTTTGTAGCTTGTGAAATATAATCATATCTATTATTTTTAAGGAATTTTTCTACGATTCCCTCCATTATTTTCCCAGAGCGATTTTTTCTTGCGTTAGAATCTAGTCCAACTTCAACACCAGTAATGTAATCTTTAAGATGTGAAATATGACCACCTATTAAAAGCTCTTTTATTCCTGATTTTTCAACAAATTTCAAAAATTGTTCTGGGGAGTTATGAGTTGATTTTGAAAAGTCAAAATATATACTTTCATTATTATCGTTATCTAAGATATCGATGTTTCCTCTTTTTGCAATTATGAGTGGAAGAACCGATATTGTTTCGGGATATCTTTTGATAATTGATATGAAATCTTGATCAAAGGTTTCTTTTTTGCCTATAAGTGTATCTAGAATATTAAGATTAATTTCTACATCTAAGATGTTTTTATAAACTTTTTTAAAATCTGTAAAAAATTCATAACCCGCAATAGCAGGAACTAAATGATTCATAATTTCGTCAAATTCTCTTTTCATTTTGCTTTTTCTCCTTTTCTTTGACATATCTTTTTTTAGTTATTTCTAAATACTCGTTTACATTATCTATTCCGATATACTTTCTATTTTTAACAACACAAGCAATGCCTGTAGTGCCACTACCATTGAAAGGATCGAGAACTAGGTCACCTTCATTAGTAGCACAATCCAATATCATTTTTAGTAAATCCAATGGTTTTTGTGTTGGATGTTTGCCTTCTTTTCTCTCGGATGGTTTAGTAAGACTTGTGAAAAATATATCATTCATTTGCTTATTATTGTTATAGGTTTTCATCAATGGGTAATTGAACTTATGTTTCGTCTTTTTTACTTTAGCCCATAATATTGTTTCAGTTGAGTGTTTTAAAGATCTGCAAGAAATATTAGGAGGTGGATTTCTTTTTATCCATGTTATGTTGTTTATAATATCAAAGCCGTTCATTTCAAGGGCGACGCCGATAGTATAAATATTGTGAAAAGTACCTGAAATAAAAATAGTTCCATCACTAGTAAGAAGAGATTTGCAAAGGGCAATCCATTTTTTGTTGTATGCAATTTTTTCTTGAACAGTCTTAGGCTTATCCCAAGGGTTTTCTTTCTTTTTTATTTCTTTTCCACTTCTGCAAGTAATCCCATTATCTGTTAAAAAATAAGGCGGGTCCGCAAAAATCATATTAAAAGAATGTTTAGGGAGTTTCTTAAGAATCTCAAAACAATCTCCATTATAGAGAGTAAAGTCTTTTCCTTTAAAATATGGTAATAGTTTTTTATTCATACTAGTAGTTTGTGATTATGACTTCCTCAACACCTAAACGACCGCTTACTTTACTGTCAATCATTCTTTTAGCGTTAACGACTTCAATATTGAAACCTTTATAAATTTCATTGATAAAAGGAGTGTTATGGTTAGAAAGCATTACAAAAACACCCATTGAATCAAGCTTCCTAGCTAAATCAGCAAGTCTTTTTTGATCGTTTTTATCAAAACAATCCTTACTGTAAGAGGTAAAGTTATTTTTGTTTTCAAAGTTGTCATAGGGAGGATCAAAATAGACAAAATCACCAGCTTTTGCATCCTTAACAGCTTCTACAAAATCGCCATTGAGAATTTGAATATTTGAGTTTTGAAAATAATTGAAGATGTTTCTCATATTGTTAGGATCATAGCAGTTAACTTTAGTTTTCTTTCCACTAGGGACATTAAAAAAGCCTTTCGAATTCACACGATAAAGTCCATTAAAATCAGCTTTATTAAGGTAAATCATTCTTGCTGCATGTTCGACCATGTATAAAGAGTTAAAGTTATCTTTCCTATCCATAGAGCGAATTTTTAGATAATTCTCTTCAGAGTGAATAGAAGAAAAATAATCAAGCTTCTTCAATAATTCTTCATAATCAATCTTGTTTTTAAAACATTTATAAACGGATAATAGTTCAAGATTTACATCATTAATCACAGCTTTTTTAGGGGCAACTTCAAAAAATAATGCGCCCCCGCCAATAAATGGTTCAAAATAATTGTTAAAATGTTTTGGAAGTTTACTAATTAATTTGTTAAGTAATTGTCCTTTTCCACCAGCCCACTTAACGAACGGATGCATTTTTAATGAGGTTGTTTTTAAAAGAATATCGGGAGTAGTGTTAAGATTTGTAGCTATTTTTGAGATGGTAGAAAGCTGAATATCTACCTGTCCATTTTCAATTCTAGAAAGTTGAGACCTTTCAATGCCTGATAAAGAGGCGAGTTCTTGCTGAGAAAGATTCTCGCTGTTTCTCATAGAACGAATGTTCTCGCCAACGCTAATCTGTAATTCATTATTTTCCATAGTTTTATTATATCACTATGGTATGCTTTGTGCATTAAAATACACATATAAAACCCAACAAAAAAGATCTCGGATTGTTACGAGATCTATTATTTATATCAGCTTTATTCTTTATCATAAAGTGAAACTGTTATTACAAATCCCCTATATATAGGAGTTAATGAGGATTCATATTGTATGCTGATGGCGGGCAAAGCTCGGCTGTATACGAACGATATTCTCGCCTTC
>ERZ808275.149-NODE-149-length-40930-cov-6.988599_pt1 | contig 40930 bp, 69 predicted proteins | sample MGYA00520894_ERZ808275 | MGnify/ENA primary metagenome ERZ808275 (study PRJEB31516, sample SAMN03275598) | gut metagenome | biome: mammalia-associated habitat; material: feces | host: Papio cynocephalus | place: Kenya | collected 2012-08-03 ... | reverse complement strand
CTGAGTTAAGCACGGATGTAAAAACGTACCTGAGGGTCGTTACTTCCTCTCCTCCGAACTCAATCGGCGTTGCAACTTGCCACCAAGGTACTTAGCGCTTTGAGTATTATTAGCTCTCCAGCTATTAAATAGTTTTTCACATATATTTGTAAATGAAACGGTGTGAGTTAGTTTTCTCAAACTAAAACTCACTAACATTATGACAAACGAACTTAAAGACTGCCCTACCAGATTCAAACTGGTGTAAATAGTTTTGCAGACTATTACCTAAATCACTCGAACAAGGGCAGTTGTTGTCTCCCCACTGGGATTTGAACCCAGGACCCTCAGATTAAAAATCTGAGGCTCTGCCAACTGAGCTATAAGGAGAGATTTCGCATATACTATGTATAATAAACTTAATAACCTTATGTATAATGAATTACAAGAAATGCCTTATAATTGTTCTAATAATCTTTTAGCTAAATAATCAGATATTTCAATAGTCCAAAACCCATTTGCAGGACCTCTTAAGACTAAGTTATACTTAGTTTTATCTTTTTCTTGTTTAACTAATTTAACTATATAATATTTATTAACTATGAAACCCTTATTAACAGTCACAAAGTTATCTAAATATATACTAATGCTTTTTAAAGGTGTTAATACATAGTGTTTATTACAAGTAGTGGTTATTTCTACATACTTACTATCTATAACTTGTATAGCCACTATATTATTTATAGGCATTTGATGATACTCGGTTCCTTTAATAGTAAGGAAAGTAATATTATCTAATATAGTTGTTGAAATTTCCATAATTTTTTAATGTTTTAATTGAATTGTTGGACTACCCAGATTCGAACTGAGACTGAGAAAACCAAAATTTCTAGTGCTAGCCATTACACCATAGTCCAGAGTTGCCTAGCCCCTAATTTCATAACTAGGCATGGGTTGATACTTCGTACTTCCTAGAGAATGAGTGTCATACTCTGTATCATTTTACGAATATTCTATAATATTCAACCTTTATCTATGTCTCTTTACCTGCTCATTCTTGTACAGTTCATAGAAAGGATGTATTTTTAGATTTTTTAAATTCTTTATAAAACTACCTACTCTCACGAGCAAGCAGTTATGCAATTAAACTCTTAATCGTTTATTATAAAAGTGCTTAGCACGCTTGCTAATTATGAATTGGATTTGTAGCGTGTGAGAGAGTCGAACTCTCCTTGTATCATAGAAAGTGATAAGTCCTACCGATAGACGAACACGCCATTTGTTTAAACTCTATCTATCTTCACAAATAAAATTAAAATATAATTATATGCATAAAATTATGTCCAAGGTATGAGATTTGAACTCATATCTTCTTATTTAGTTTAAACCTATATAAGTGCTTTGTTCAATTAAGCTAACCGTGGATATTAAAAACTATTCTATCTTCTCAGACCGAATAGTTCAATCCCTAAAAAACGAAATTTGTGCTCCCTACGAGACTCAAACTCGTGACCCACGGATTAAAAATCCGTTGCTCTATCAACTGAGCTAAGGGAACCTTTAAAAATGATAGCGTCTTCTCAATCATGGCTGAGTTAGTGATTTATATAATCACTATTGAGGCACAAACTAGCAAGACTAGCTGTTGCTTCCTATTAGACGAAACTTTATAATAAAGTTAAAGGATTCGAACCTTTGTTTCTATCACTCCATATAATTCTTTCAGCCTACTTTTATAAAAGTAAGTACTCATATTAAAATGCGCATAGTATTTTGAGTTAGAAATCTATTATACCATTACAGCTGCTTAGATATAATATCATTCCCATACTTCCTTTATAAGGAGAGTGGACTATATGGATAGTGTGGTGAAGAGGATTTGAACCAATGACCTTCTCGAAATGGGATTATATTGCTGAGATGCTCTAACCAACTGAGCTACCACCACAGTTACTAGTTTATAACGAAAACTAGTAAAACGCTAAACATATTATTATGGAAACCTTAAAAGCCAAATAAATATAAAGTGTCTTCTGAAGGACTAAGTGTTATATATGGAATACTATTTTCCATAGTAATCATAACGATATAGAATTTTTTAGTGTTAATATCATTACACATATGATATTCTACATCTTTTATTCTTTTAGAAGATTTTATTTTTAAAACCATTTTGCCCCATTTATTATTACTAAAAGTAATAGTTTTTTTAACTTCATTATAAATTACTGAAGTTTTAATATAAAATGGAGCACTATATTCACCGTTTTGGTAAACAGTGATAGAACCATAATTAAAAGCATGAGCTACTGTAGTTAATACAATAAAACTCATTAATAAAATAATCTTTTTCATATTACTCAATCTTTTTAATATTTGTACGGAGTAAAGGAATCGAACCAATGCACCCTCTAATGTATTATCCTATTGCGAGGTACTCTACCACTAAGTTAACTCCGTGTATTTGTAGCTCAAAGGGGACTTGAACCCCCACATTCCTTTCGGAATAGCAGATTTTAAGTCTGCTGCGTCTACCTAATTCCGCCATCGAGCCAAATAAGTGGTCCTGACGAGGCTCAAACTCGTGACCCAGATTTTAGAAGAATCTTGCTCTATTCAACTGAGCTACAGGACCAATTACTACTAATTATCTGCTAGTAGTCAACAATATTTATCCGTTTTATGAACTTTACAGAATTACTCTATTATCTCTGTTTCAGATATATGCCATTTTCCATTAATTTTAATAGCTTCTATCTGTTTATTACCACTCTCTTCAAGAGATACTTTATCTTCTAAAGTTCTATTGAGAGAAATGATATATTTATTAGCCTCTTCTTTAGTATTAACTATATGAGACTGAATACTATTATTAATAGTAGTATATATTTTTCTTAAAACCTTCATAATAATAATTTTTATAAAGTTAATAAATAAATAGAGCATCGTTTCACAACGACACTCTACTATAGTCTCAAATACTTATTGTAAAAGCAAAAATTTGTTAATTTTAAATTTCATAGTTTAAATCAAAATATTGTGCAAATTTTAAACTTTAATACAATACAAAGACATCTTTACATTAAATCGGCAACATCCACTGCATCATCTGTAGGGTCAGGACAGTCTTCTGGATCAAATTCAGGAATTTCCTCCTCATTGTAAGGTATTTGATAAGCGATACGATCTAACTTACTAATTATACCTTCTATACTATTTAATCTGTCGTAAGTAGGCTTAGTAGCTACTGTAAGAGCATTAGATACAACTTTACACATAGTGCGCATAGCTTTATCTCTTGCAATACGATTCGCAATCTTTTGGTCATCTTTATCATGCTCACTAAGAGTAATTTTAGATACTACAGTGATAACTGGATTATCAATAGAAAATCCCCAAGAAGCTAAATTCTTTATAAATACAGCTTGTTCTTTGGAATTACCTATTTTTAAATCAATTCCGTTAGCATACGCAATAGGAGTTATTTTAGCTCCTTCAAGATGACTCAAGATATACTCAAGATTACTTTTCATAGTACAATAAGTACTATTACCAACTCTTTCGATTTCGTAACTTACGTTTTTAATTGTTTGCATTTTCTTCTACTTGTTTAGACTGTTTGAATAATTCAATAATTCCTTTTAAGACATACTCTGGAATATTGCCACAAAGACAACCGCCATTCACATATAGTTTAATATCACCATATGAAAATTTAGTGATTTCCAAATTACCTTCAGCACCATTAGCTTCATTTTCTAGCCATACTGGGAAATTTTTCCATTCATCTACAGTTAATGTCTCATCAATAACTGAATGTTCTTCAGTAGTTGGTTTCAAAGGTTTAAAGTGCTTAAGAACCAGATGTTTATGTTTTTCGTCTTTAAACACTAGTTTTTTTGGTTTCTTACTAAGAAAGTAGTAATCTTCTCCAATCTTAGCAACAACATTTTTTTGCTTTACATTAAATAATAGTTCCATAATTTAATTATTAATGATTATATTTAACAAGTTCTTGGTCAACTCCGAATGATAAAGCTAATCTATATGTCTCTAAAGCTAATTTATAAGCATCAGAATCAGATTCATAATGATTTTCAATATATTCTAGAGTTTTTCCTTTGAACACTACAGTTGTAGATGACAGATTGCTTAGGGAATTTACTTTAAATATTCCTCCAGGTGATAAAGGTTTATTACTAGTAAATCCTTTTTTATACATTTCTTTATGTATATATAAACAATCCCAAAGACTTAAAGCGTTATTTATATTGCTTTTAAATGCTCTTAATTGGTCAATCTTACCTTCTTTTATTTCTTTATTATGACTATAAATAATCCATATCATAAAAAGAACTGGAAGAATAATAAGAATACCTATTATAAGGTCATAATTCATATATTCTAGGTTTTGTATTAATGTTTTTAAGACTAATATATTGATAAAGCCATTTAGAATTATTTACAATAAAAGAATTACCTTTTATATCTGTAAACAATATCTTTTTGTATTTATCCATAATTAGCACAGATAATACTAATGGTGAATCTTTTAAATACATATTAAATGTACCTCCTTTAATACTTTTACCAGAAATCTTTCTCAATGTTTTATTAAGATAGGAATATTTCTTATTAAAAGCATTTATGTAATTGGAGTGAGTATTCTTAGCTTTAAGATATTCAGCTTCAATCTGTCCAATTAGCATAGTTATAAGTTCACCAAGTGTATTGTGATTCATTGTTACCATTGATAAATTCCTCCCAAAGATAGTTGTGCTTGTAATGTTTCTAAGTCACTCTTAATTGGAAGTTCTCTACCATGAGCAAGTTGGTACTCTCTGTTAACTTGTGCAATAGTTTTCTTTTTAGAAAAGACTAATGCTGTAATCTTAATAATGTCTTTTGTTTCCATTGTTTTAATATGTTTAATTATTAACGCCATCACCTTTCTCTATAAAATAGAGTCTGCTACTTTGGATATGCAGGATGTAGGTTTACGTTCAGAGTTCTATTTATCACAAACGGAACTCTGATTATTTGCAAACAAGTCTTTGTAATCTATTATATATTTAAAGTTTAAATTGTATAATAGACTACTAAAGTAACTAGCCCTATCTATCGCAGACCGAACTAGCGTTAAATGTTTCAAACTGTGCATTGTTGATAATAAAATTTCTTTAAAGTACATAAGTCTTGTCTTATGATTAACCAAGTTTACTTTCCAAGATGCCAACTATTTATTATACTCTATAGTACTAGAGTCATATTATTTTATCTTCATTCTTTTCTTATAAAGACTCATAACCATTATAAAGAGGAAATTCTGATTTAAGAGTAATCTTAATACGAACTTTATCTTTAATAGTTACAAGTTCTACATCTTTAATGTTACGATTTTGATTATCATAACCAGTACAAATAACTGTATTAGATGTAACATCTTCCACACCTTTAAATCCCATATTACTGAGAATTGTAGATAATGGTGTGAAGTAATAAACTCTTCCATCTTTAATGATACAAGTAGAAAATGGAATTGCTTTATCACCAAGGTAATAAGTTTTTGTGCTATGGTCAATAGTGAGAGCTTTACCTTCTAAACTCTCACAACCTGTTATTACTAGTCTTTTCATTATTGCATATAAAATTGAATAACGTTGATAAGATCTTGAAATGTATATTCCTTAATATCTTCTTTATTATTTACCCAATAAAGAGCTTTAGAAATCTGAGAAAGTTCATACTTAGTTAATGACTTTAACTCACAAGATGGTATTTTCTTGATAAGAACTCTCATAGTTTCATAAGCACTTATAGAAAAAGTGTGAGTACTACCAGACTTTCTTTTATATGTAATGAATCTTTCATTAGCTACTATAATAGAATCTGAATGACTTACCAAATTGGTAGTGCAAGCTTTAATTCTATCTCGCAGTGCTTGAGTTATTAATGCAGTATATGCATTAAAAACATTCTCACAGAAAGTTTCATAATCACTTACTGTAGGAGTATCAGCAAATGATATTTCTTTAAAAGGAATACTCAAAGTTATTGAATATTCCTTTGAGTTTTGGCGTATTTCTATCATAAGTTCATGTCTTTAAAATCGTTGTAAGCTATTTTGGCTAAGAAATATATTCCTATAGCCATAAGTAAATTGAACGGAATTATCATAATTTATAATTGTTTCGTTGATACTGTTTAACTAACATTTTGGCATTATCGGCAATACTTATAATATTAGACTTTAAAAGTTTCTTATAAGCATTTAGAATAATACTATAACAAGAATCGTGAGATCTATTTTCCCATTGCTCAATGGTTAATATGTCAAGACCATTAAATCCTCCGATATAAACCTCATTAATAGTCATAAGGTTTATATCTCCAGTTCTAAACATTCCATATTTATCTGGAGCAAGATTATTATTTTTAAAACCTTTACGCCAAATACGTTTATGGAGTATCATACATTCACTTAGAGTGTTGGCATTACCAATTTTAGTAAGCCAGCACTCATAGCTATTAACAGGACTTTGTTATACTTTAAAGTTTGCAACATTCTTGTTTAATTCTCTACTATGGAAAATTTTATTCCAAATGTTGTAACGTTTCATTGTTTTATTTAATTATTACTTCTGTTACTTTATTGAGCATATGTTCTTGCATTTTAAATCCTGCTAGGATATGCTCAGACATTTCTTTTTTAGTTAAACCTCTAGCTGCATGAGGAAAACTAACTTCTAAAGTTGTACGTTCTTTATTGGCAAACACAATAGTTGCTAATACAATGATTTCAGCATCGTTGATAAATGGTGAAAACATTTTACGAGGTTCTCTTCTTACTTTCATATCAATAAATTATTTGAGATTTTATATACTGCTATATCAATAGTAATATAGTTCATTTTACGTTGAGTAAATTTCTCATTTATAATGAGATTCATTAATTTAGCTAATTCTACTGAATATGGTATATTAGTAAACTTTACTAAAAGTTGAATCGCATAATTATGAGATTTACGATTGGCATATTTCATGTCATGTCTTTTAATGATTTGTTTACGCCAATACTGATGTTCTTTTGGTTTAATCTCTCGCAGATATAACTGGTATACCTGCAAGAGACTTGATTGACCTGATAACATATGGAACTTTATTTATAAGAGATTGTAGTATCTAGTGAACGATAAATTGGACTATCAGCATTCATACCTCTAGCACAAATATTATTCACAAACCTATCAGTCTCTGATATTTGCTGAGCTTGGTTACGTACTACTTGATGTAATTTGTTATTCTCTGTTTGAAGAGAATGAACAGAATAAAATAGGAAAAGTGATACAATTCCTAAGAAAATTGTGGAGATTACAAAGAAATTGTTTGATTTCATAATTTTTACAGTTTAAAAAAATTTATTTTGCTATAATTAGGAGAGAGTTATCTCCCTTTTCTACTCTTAATACAATTCCATTAGATAAATGTACTACAAAATAGTCATCTTCTTTACAATATCTGATATTATATTCAATAATACGATAAGTATGTTTACCAGATGTTACATAAAATCGTGAAGGTCTGGTAAATATTACACCATATAATGAATATGTTGTTGATACAGATGGTTGAGGAATTTGATTAATTATAGACAACTTGTCATAATTATTTAACTTATTAAAATCTTCTGCTGTCATATTGTTAATATTTTTTTTAGAACTCTAGCCGAGTTACAATCTCGATACAATGCTTTTATTTACTAGAGTTTAAGTGGGAATTAAATATCCCACTCACGAAGAGCTTGCTCAGGTGTAAGACCTGAATTAATACTCTCCAAAACTTCAGCTTCTAAGCTAAAGTTTTTAGCTGTGTGTAATGCCTGTTTCTTTGTCATTTTGTTTGTTTGTATTAAATTTTTTATACTTAGCACTTTAGTTTTAAGACCTATAAACCACGTTGAGGTATGCTTTATGATATAGGATTTCGTCTAAATGTGTTTAGCACCTAGACAGGAATTTCAACCTTAATAACAAAAACCAACTATTGTAGTGATTTTGTTTAAATTTGTTTTGTTTTGTTTGTTATTTTTGTTTTTTAGTTTAACTCAATTTTTAATAATAAAATAATATTGGGTATTATTCTTTATTAGAAATTAAGTGATAGAATGGAATTAAAAGTGATAATTGGATTGCAAATAAGAGGTGAAAATTGGGAAAGGTTGGAAAGGTGTTTGGATTGGATTTGGTTGAGTGTGCTCATTCACATTCATACTAATCCATAATACCAACTCACTCTCCTAATCCATTCCCAACTTATCCCCCACCAACTCCAACTATCTCTCCAAACAGCATACTTAACCACTAAAACTTTATCATTTTCAAGCATCAACATAAAAATTCCGACAGTTTGAATTGTCATTTCAATGTGATAAATTTCTAGAGTTTCAAGGTCAACAAGCTTATTTTTTCCACAAACTCCCTTGATAGTTTTGAACATACAAAGAATTAATGAAAAAAATTTAAAAAAGGGAGAGATTTCTCTCTCCCCTTGTGTTATGCCAAGCGAATATTGCTGAAACGCTTAGCATTGTTAAAGTTTGTTAAGGTCTCAATATCCACTGTGATAGTGGTTACTCCCTTATCTGTGAGGTACTTAGCGCAAGCCTCAAGGTCATTGCAACCTGGACAAGACTGTGCCAAAATACGAGTTACATTAACGGTACGCTCACCCTCAAGACCCTCGATGGTGATACCTGATGCCGATAAGACAATAACAGTTTGTGCTGGCTGTCCGGTCATCATGTTAGCTGGAATAGTGCGCTCATTAGCATCTAGTTGCACATTATCCCCGAGTGTCATAACGATGTTAGCACTCTTGTTAAGAGCTGTCTCAATCTGGACAGCAGACATTGCACTGTGGTTTACAGTGCCGTTTTTACCGACTGAAATTTTCATAATTTTTTAATTTTTAAATTGTTGTTAATTTTTGTTATGGTTTTTATACCAAATATGTGGGGGGCTCTGGGGGGGCAGTCGAAACGTGGATAAATCTCTAAATTTCATTTAAATATTGACTCCTCCAATAAATATACTACTAAAATATCAATATAATAACTTTTAAAAATACCCCTAAAAATTTGTATATTTAGACGAATTTAAAAATCAAATAAAGCTACTATATAATACTTTAATTAAAAATTAACCTAGGGGGGGCTATATAAATCTTCTTCCTAAAAATTTTAAAATTTTTAAATAAAAATTTCTAAATATTTATTTTTACAAAATTTAACTTTTGTTATTCTTTACCTTAACTATATTACTCGTGTAATCAAAAAGAAATAATAAATGAATAAAGAACAACTAATACAAAGTATTAAAGAACTTCCTGATTAGTATAATATAAATTTATAGGTTATTGATAATGTTATCCATATAACCCTAACTAAAAAGGTAGATGAATTTGAAGAATATTGTAATAAATTAGATGATGATATATTCAATAATGCTTGTTTAATTTTTGGAATTGTTTCAGATATATCTTTAGAAGAATTTTCTTCTAATCTAGATAATCCGAATAATAAAAAATATAAACAAAAATTTAAACAAATAGTAAATTTCTTAAATGGATTCAGTAATACTAACAAAAATCAGTAATATTGCACCTAATTTGACTATTAAGCAATTAGTAGAAATAATAAGAATATTAAATACTTCTTATCCTAATTACTATATACCTACTAAGAGTTTAATAGATGATATTCCAACAAGTAATAAGATTTCTATTACTGGAAGAGGTGATATAGAATATCTAACAACTAGTTCAATAAATTAATTAGATAATTATTCTCCTATGGTGTAATGGTTAGCACAGAAGACTCTAAATCTTTTAGCCAGGGTTCAAATCCTTGTGGGAGAAGAATAGCGTAAGTAGAAACCTCCACGTGGTGCTATTCGGGTAACGCTAATTCTACTTCAAAACATAACAAAGTTTAAATTTTTAAATAAGAATTGAACATGGGTTATATTTATTGTATTACTAATTTAATTAATGAAAAGAAGTATGTTGGAAAAACAACATATTCAATTACAAAAAGATTCCAAGAGCATTGTAGGGATTCCAAAAAAGAAAGATGCGAAAGAAGACCTCTTTATGATGCTATGAATAAGTATGGTATTGAAAATTTTGTAGTGAAAGAATTAATAGAGTGCCCGAATGATGAGCTAGATTCATATGAAAAAATGTATATAGAGAAGTTACAAACTTACGGACACAATGGTTATAATGCTACTAAAGGTGGAGATGGCTCTATACTATTCGATTATGATAAAATTATTGAAACCTACGCGTTAGGAGGTACTATGACTGAATGTGCTGCCAAAATGCACTGTTCAGTAGATACAGTTAAAAAAGTATTAACTATTAATAATATTCCTATAAGACATAATCGAAGAGGTTGTTGTTCTGCCCCTAAAAAGGTAGTACAATATTCTCTTGAAGGAGTCTTTATAAAAGAGTGGGAAAGTATAACATTAGCTGCTCATTGGTTAGTAGACAATGGTTATGCTAAAACTTATAATAGTGGAGTAAAACAAAAAATAAGATTATGTATGCGAGGAAAAAATAAAACAGCCTATAAATTTATTTGGAAATTTCCTCAAGAAGAACATGATAGCAGCAGTATATGAATTAAATGGTAAGGTTTTAAAAACAACTAATCTTACTAAGAAATTAAAACGATTAAAATCAGAACCTAAGATTCTATTTCAATTAGAGAATGGAACAGAAGCTGATTTAGACCAATGGATTAAAGACAACCAAAATATAAACTCTAATTCAGAAAAAGATATTGAAATTAAAAAATATCATTATAGAAATCCTACTACAGGATATACAATAACTTCTATATATGATAATCTAGATGTTAATGGTTATGTAAAAATTGACTAAATGACTAACAAAGAATTAAAAGACTTAAAGTCTAGAATGAACAAAGTACTTAATGAAGTACAGTAGATTATTGATACTATAGGAGATAATGATTTACAAGATAATCAATTAACTCTTGATTTTTGTGATAAGTTAAATGAATTATCTGTTATTTATTAATAAATATAGGATGGGTATTTATTAATTTTTTTAAAAAGAAAATAGCCGGGACTTCTCATTTGAGAAATCTCGGCTATTGTGGTTTAATATCTAAGGTCAGGATTCTAAAAATTATCTCTTTTACTAAGAGGTATAATTATTCCGTTGTTATCATAAGTAACTGGATTACTATATTTTAAATCATAAGGATTTAAATTTTCTACTACAGTATAGGATTTATCCATTGGAACTAAATGTCCTGGACCATAATCTCTAACATTTTTAATTATAATTCTATCTGAACCATTTATACGCATAAGAGCCTTCTCATAGTCTCTTGTAGTAAGATACCCATTAAAATCCGTATGAATTAATTTTCGTAAATCAAAATCCTAAGTAATAGGTAAGCTATTCCAATTTCTTCCTAAAGCATTTAAAACTCTATCAGGATTTCTATACCCACTACTATTACTGTATAATTGCTTTACATACTACGGCTAAAAATCTGAATGCTAAGACTAAGAATACCTTCCCTTTTCCACAATAGGTAACCTTTCCTGTATTAATAACTGTCTAGCTTCCTCCTGAGTCTTGGCTTTTGGATGATGCAATTTATAAGCAGCATTTCGTATCCTAGTTATTTCACTAGCAAAATCATCATAATATCTTCTACGTCGTTTTATTGCATATTTAGCATCAGATAGAGTTCTATTAGTATGTCTACTATATGATAAACTCATAGGAAGTCCATCAGTTGTATATATAGCTGTAGGAACTCCTTCAATATTAGTATCAAAAATATTAAAATTAGGATTAAATTTATCTCCTACAGTATGATATAACTAAGTAGGAGTTCCATCACTATTTGTTAAAGGAAAAGAAGCTTTTCTAATAAAATGAGTATCTCTTAATAATTTTACAATATCAGTATTTGATTTTTTATAGGCAGCAATATAAACTTTATCTAAAGTATCATCAGGGATATTTTTACCTTTAGCATATTGTTTAGTAATAACCTTTCGGTATACTTTACTATTATTAATAATTTTATTTTTTAAACCTAAATTAGTAGACTGATATGAAGGTTTTGAATTAAAAAATCCCCTGATGCCTGTAAGTAAATCAAATTCAGGACTTACTTGGCGAAGGGGGAGTGGCGAAATAACTCTAGTCTTTCCTTTGTAAAGAAAGTCCCCCGCTCTATAAGACTCATCTGGATTTAATTTCATAGAAGTTCTCTTAGGTCGCCATAGACCATCCTATCCCTAATAATAATTAGTTTCTCCCAACTATTTACCCGTAGTAGCTGTATATAATTTATTTAGTAAACCTGTCATTATTTATATAGCCAAGGTGTTCTTACTATTACTGGAGTTCCTAATTTATCTAATATCTTTAATCCCAACATAGCTTTACTATCTAAATCAAACGAACTCCATTTCTTTTTATATTCATCAGGATTAAATTTCCAAATATCTTGTGCCCTATATACTTTCTTACCGTTAGACATTCCCTCTTGTACTAAGTGACCCGCAGCATCAACTCCCTTATCTCCAAAGTCTAAATTATTGTTAGCACTTTTCCACTAAGTTGTATTAGTTATATTAGTGGCTTTCTTTAAAGGCTTTTTAGTAAAGAAATCAATAGTTTCAGTATTCTCATACACAGGAATATCTTTATAAGGATATACTTTCCTTATATAATCCTCATGTGGACCATAATCTACATTTATTTTCTTTACCCCGTATGAAGGATTAATAGTTTTATTATATAAATAGGCATCTATCATATCATTTCCTTTAACTGTTCTCTAAAATCCAGTATAAGCTTCAGGAGCATAAGTATTATAACCTATACCAGTTGATACATAAGACAATACTCCAGCATGTTTTTTAGGAGTTGCTTTATGTATATTATATAATATATCTTCTATAGGATTAGCATCATTAGAAGTTCTCATAGCTACTTCTATGCCTCGTTTTAAAGGAGCTTTCATAGAATATCCAACCATAGGTACCATAAATAAATAATTACTAGCTTTAGTTGGATTTTTAGAAATATCAATAGCTCCTTTAGTATAATCATAAATTGCTTGAGCCATAGGAGCTAAAGCATATCCTATACCGGAATTAGCTAGTGCTTTTATTGGGCTAGTATTGTTATTCCAACTATCTACTTCTCTAGCATAAGCTCCTTTTATAGGATTATTTCTATGCCTATTACTATAATTATATAATTTAGAATTAGTATGTCCTCCCTATTGTATAGTTCCTCTACTATCTACAAATACATCTTGTATTCCATTTACTGTTCTTATAGGAATTACTTTCTACTAAAACTTAGCTCCTATATAAGGAGATTTAAATCTAGGCTATCTTTGTCGGGAATAATATTCCATATCTATAGCTACCTATCTATTTTGAGTATTATTATTTACTCCTTTATTTTGTCTACTTTCATCTACTCTTGGCATATTTTAAATTTTATTTTTCCAAATACTAGTTACACTATCTATACCTAATAATCCCATACAGCAATAAAGCATAGTATCAATCATTTCAGGAGCTTGTATCTAATTAATAGAACAATATATAAGTATAATTAGACTAATTATCCATCCAAGTATTCCACATACTCTTTTACTACTTATTCCAGTATGGGCTGTTATTAAGTTTATTAAGAATTTCTTCATTGCTTATTAAAAAGAATTTAAACAATAATCCCGCAAAAGAATCAGGCGCTAAATTAACTAATTCTTCTATAGGAATATCTGGGTGAGTATCTACATATTCAGATACTCCCTCAATAGTTTTTAATTTATCCATTATATAAAAATTAATATCGTGATAATTTGTATTATCTACCCAATTAGTCCTCCTATCATAGTAGCAACTATATCTAACCAATCAAACTTACCTTCATATTGTTTATCTTTAAATTCCATTCCAAATGCACATCCTAATACAGCTAATATAGTAAATACTAGCCCAATAGGGATTGCATATAATAAATGCTTTGGACGATTACTTTCTTTTAACCACATGATTTTTACCTCTCATTACATATAAACTTTATTAAAGTATTAATGGTAGTAGGTTCTGACTCTCTATATCCATTATGTTTCATACGTTCTAAAAGTCCTATTCCAATTATAAAATAATTATTTTTCATGTTTCTTTAACAATTTATTCCATAACTGTTCATCTCTTTTATTCACAAAATCTAAAAATTTATATAATTCCTCAATCTTTTCTGTCAAAATATATGTATCCATTATTATTTTTATTAAGTTTTAAATTGAATCCAGAACCCCTAGTTTTAGTAACATATAAGGTAGGTAACACATTGGCTCCATCATAAACTATTTTAGTTCCTCCGTTATTATAACCATAATCAGAACCCAAATAATCCATGGTATCATCTAATGACTTACCACTATTAGGATTTATATACTAATCTTTGCTTAAATGATATATCTAGTTATTATCGCTCCAAGATTTATTACCTAACCAAGGATAAGTAGGATGAGAATTAGTTTTATAAGTTCCTGATTTTCCTTTATCAGGAAAATGCCCAGAGGGAATATAGTTATTCCAATTATGTGTTAAGATATTATTTAATTGTAACCAAGCAACAACAGGTTGGTCATTATAATATTTTTTATAGTTATACGAATCCTTAGATAAATCTTGATTGCCCCAAGCTTTAGATAATTGTTTACTCCAAGTATTATATAAAGATGGCATTATGGTAAAATTGCATTAATAATTGGATGCTTAGCTTGTATTCCATAGTATTTATCTACTAACCAACTGAAAGGAGCAGTTATCCAAGAATCAGGATCCCCGCTTCCCGCGTATTGTCTGGATTGTTCAGGAGAAAATTTAGCTTTTCTAGCAGCCCGATAATTAGCCTAAGCATTGGCTCTATTAGTATCGTCAATAATCTTACTAAAAGTTAAAGCCCCTCTTGCTATAGGTAATCCATAAGCTACTGCTTTAATATAAGCTCTTCCAACGGGATCAGCGCTACTTAAAGGCTTCTTTAAATCATTATCTCTTACTCTAGCATACTAAGGATATTTTTTATCTATAGCCTATTGCATCTACTATGGAGTCCATACAGATTTACCTTTCTAATATTTAGGAACTAATTTAAGCATTTCTAAATTTATTTATATATTTAACAACAGTAGTACCATTGGCATCAGAGCCTCCGACTTTTCCATATTTATAGTAATTCTTAGCCCAAGTTGGACTTAACCAAGTAGTAGCTATGGATTCTCCTGTAACTTTAATACCATTATTCTATAAGAATTTAGCATTATCGTCATATAATTTAGAAGCAGCTAATACCTAAGCATCAGGATTATTTTTAAACTGTTCTCTAGATAAATTAGAATATTTACTTCTAGTACTATCTATAAACTAAAACCATCCCGCAGCTGAACTATTTTTGGATTGCGCCTTTTGATTATATCCAGATTCCAAATGAGCTAGTTTCATTAGAGTAACTTTCTTATCACCAGTGATACCATATTTATCTAAAGTCTATTCAAGTATCTATTTATTACCTCCAGTATTATGATTTAATGTTAGAGATTCATTATTTGCTTGCATAGATGTTTTACTATTAGAGAAATATCCATCTAGATTTAAACCATTTGTATGAAAATTCCCTGTATTTAATTCAGGGAATAATTCATACTATTTAAGAGAATAGTCTAAATCAATTCCTTTATCTTTTAATATTTCAGAAGCTGACTTATCAGGAATATCTAACGCTTCATATTTAAAATAATTACTCATAATTTTATTAAACCATTATGAATTTTAGCATGACAATTTTTACAAACACAAACTGTTTGAGATAATTCTTTAATAAATAAGTCAGTAGGAATATGACTTACTGCTTGGGATATATTAAATAATTTTTCTCCTATATGATGAAATTCTAAACAACACTTAGAATTTTCTCCACATATAATACATTTAGTTTTATGTTCGTTTAAAATTTTTTTATTTTCTTTATAATATTTATTCTTTTTCATCTATTAATCTAGATCGGAAGAATTGGTTTAGTAATTGCTATATTATCTTGCTGCATTGTTATTGGAGGTAATTTTAACTATGATAAGGGTTGTGCTTGTGGCTATTCTAGATTTTCTGGAGTATTAAACAGTTTAAAAATAGCCTAAGCAGCTGCCTATCTAGCCGAAGCTCCCCTCATACCATTTCTTTCATAATATTTCTGAAATAATCTAGCAGAATCTTCAGGAGTATAATTACCTTTATGCCCAGCGATATATGCGGAACTTCCGTAACCATAAGAGCCTCTATATTTAGGAGTATTTAATTTACCATTAACATAATCTTTTATATATTCTAGTTCTCCATTAGCCCCTTTTCCATAAGTTTGGGTTACCCATGGATGTAATTGTTTTTTAGACATCTGAGTAAGTCCTATATAGTTAGCATTCTAGGCATTAGGATTCATTTTAGATTCCACATACATATTACCCATTATACCAGCCCTCATTCTAGGGTCAATACCTTCTAGTTTATCCCAATACTATTTAGCATTAGAATAATTCATTCCTACTAATTCTTTAGGTAAAACTACTCCTGCATTTTGCATTTTTTGTATAATACCTCCATTGGCATGTTTCCATTTAGAAGCATTTCTAGCAAAGTTAGCCCTCTTTTTTTGTAAAGGAGTTGCGTTAGGATTATTTAATACGGATTTAGCATGTTCCTAAACGGATTCTCCAACGGCTTTAGCAGAAGCTGTAAATTTACCTTTATTTTTATCTTTTATATGGATTGCATCTTTCTTCTTATCTATCTATCCACCTTTCTTTAATTTATTGATGTATTTAAACTCGTTGTTTAATTTTAATATCTAAGAGGCAGAATAAATTCTTTTCTATAATTCTAAATTAGTCATAATGTAATAATTAAGATTAAATTACTTTTGAATATAAATATTCTATATATATACTTAAATAGTACAAAATAATAATGATCTACACTATTAAATATAGTAATAATATTATTATAGATATTACATATATAAATATTACGTAAAGTAATATGAAAAAAACTAAAATGATTATTTTAGATTATTTAAAAAAATTATGGAATTTTATTTCCAATTTAACTTCAGAAACTAAAACTATAGTTATATTTGTATTATTAATATTTATATTAAATCCTATTCCTAGAAATTATTATGAGGAAACTCTTTCTAAAGTCATGAAAGAATAGAAAGAAGAACTAAGAAAAGAAGAAGATAACGGATTTAAATAGGCTCCTTATATAGCCCAATGTATTGATAATATAAAAGTAAAAGATCCTGATTGTAGTAATGTTTTATTATTAAGTTATCATAATACAAAGCATAGCTTATAGGGTTTTAGTTATATTTATTTAGATTGCATTAGAGAAAGTGTAAAATCATACTCAGATGAATATGTGGGAGATTATTGGCAAACTCTATAGTATACTAATTATCAAGAAGAATTATGTAAAATTGATGATACCGCCTATTTAAGAGTTGATAGTCTTTCCCAAATTAAAAATACCTTTCCTAGATTATATAAAAAGTTAGAATAGAGTGGGGCATACTCAGCAGCATTTTATCCAATAGAAGGAGTTAGAAATCCTATAGGATTAATTGTAGTTTTATATAAACAACCTAAGCATTATTAGCTAGGTTATTATAATGCAGTTATTTCTCCACAAATTCAACGATTATCTACAATACTTGATGATACAATAAATGAAAATGACAATGACAATTGATAAGGAAAATGATGGGGTAGCGTTTAATGATTCTGCTCATATATACTGGGATTTAAAGAATCCAAAAAAGAAATATATATCAGTAACTACTTTAATAGGCAAATACGCACAGCCTTTTGATTCCGAATTTTGGTCTAAGTATAAAGCATTAGAAAAAATTCTAGACACAGACGTTTGGAAAGATTTAAAAAAGACTTTACTCAATACCCATAAAATTACAGAAGAGATTTTAAATGCTTATTCTATAAACACTAATGACTTAAATAAAGAGCAACAAAATATTCTTGATGAATGGGAAGCAAATAAAATAGAATCTTGTGAGAGAGGGACTAAAATTCACTCACAATTAGAACATTCTTTTTATGATATGAAAGATGATAAACCTCTACAAAAATTCGGAATAGGAGGTAAGTTTATATGTAAAGAAGGATATACTAAATTAGACTTAGAGAATGGAGTTTATCCAGAGTATTTAATTTCATGGTCTACTCCTGATAACATTTTAAATTTAGCCGGTCAAATGGATTTAATGGTTAAATATGGTAATGAAATTACTATAGTAGATCATAAGTCAAATAAAAAAATAGACTTAAAAGGAGGTTTTAATACTGCTACTAGGGGAACAGCTAAAATGCAATACCCTTTAAACACTATAGAGGATTGTAATTATGGGCATTATGAGATGCAGTTATCTACGTATGCATTTATGCTACAGCAACTTCATCCAGAATATGAAATTAAGGATTTGATCCTTAATCATTATGACCATAATATGAAAAATACTCTTTACCATTGTCTTTATAGAAAAGATGAAGTAAAAAGAATGCTAGCTGATTATTACAAAAAAATTAAGCAGGAACAAAAAGCTGAGAGACGAAAACCTATTGTATATTAATATGAAATTACCTATTGCTTAGATTATAGAAGGTCATGCTAAAGAAGCTTTGGGATTAAATACAGATATTTCTGAAGCTAGATTAAAAATCTGTCATAGATGTCCGTTATTTAGTAACGCTCTAGGCGGAATGTGTAATAGTAGATTATGGTTAAATGTAGACACTGGAGATATAAGTACAAATGCACGTCCTGGCTACCAAAACGGTTGTGGATGTCGTCTTAATGCCAAGACAAGACTTGTAAATGCACATTGTCCAGTAAATAAATGGTAATATGAATAAAGACAGAGCAATTTTTAATCAAAATGAAAAACTAGCCATGTCAATTAATGGCTTAGAAAGTGGAGGTATGCACTTTAATGTAAATGAAAAACAAGCTGATGATTTAGTAAAAAATGAAGCTATTAGTAAGTTTAATACTCAAGTAGATGAATATGTAAATCGTTTTGAAGAGCACTCTAAAGCTTTAGAAAAAGCTGTTGAAGAATTTACTATGTCTTCTAAAGCAGAGATTAAGCCTATTGGTAACTATATTATTGTAAAACCTTTTGCCGAGAATCCATTCCAACGTATTAAAAAAGTTGGAAGTCTCATTATTGATTTAGGAGGTCAAAAACCTCAATATAAGAACAATGATACTGGAGAAATTGAAGAAGAGGAAAATATTACTAAATCAGGAGTAATTGTAGAAGTAGGTCCTGAATGTAAATGGGCACAAATTGGAGATTGTGTATTTTATCCTAGAACTAGTATTATTCCAATACCTTTTTATAAACAAGGATTAGAATTAGTGAACGAAACTAGATTGATAGCAATAGTAAATGATAATTTAACAGAAAGATTTGATGGAAGATAAAATATATTTTCAACCAGGAGAGGTTGTAACTTTGAAGTAGAATATAGGAAATGTTCCTAAGATGTTAGTAGTTAAAAAAGTAACTACTGTATTTAAAAATAAAGATTCCGATGTATTAATAGGTATTAAATGTAGATGGTTTACTACTGATGGAACTTTGTAGGAAGCTGTATTTAATACTAAGGATTTAATTAAATTATAATGATTTCTTTTAAATAGGCTTTTAATGCTGCCAGAAAAGCAGGTAATAGATACTTCTCTTGGAATGGTAATGATTATAATTCCATGACAAAAAAAGAACAAGATACAGGTGTGGGAGAGTATTTTTCTACCTTTAATGGAAATCCTAAGAGTAATTAGAACTTTTAGAAAGCTGCTACTAACTTGGTTTCTCAAATGATGGGAGTATTTCAAACCCCTAAGGATAATAAATACGCAGGAGTAGATTATAATATTGGAACATATTTTAAGCCGTAGTTTAATAGTGAATCTACTAATTAGATTGTGAGCTTAGCTACATTACCTTCAGATTCAGAGGTGCTATAGATAAAGGTTCCTAATACTTATGATCGTTCTCAAGTAAGGGCTGCTATGAGAGCTAGAGGATTAGATCCGTATGCTTATACTGGGAGTTAGAGAAAGGCTTTACGTATGGCTTTAAACTCTGGATAGGATTTTGACGCTATTTTTAATCAGTGGAAATCCAATAATCAACCAATTTCATATAATGCAAATGGAGGTCTTTTAAAGTTTTAGAATGGAGGAACTACTCAAGATTAGATAATGGAAGCCTTTAAACAGTAGGTCACTTAGAAGATACAGAATGGAGAAGTCCAGGAATCAGATTTAAAAGACCAAAATAAATTAAAACAATTATTTCAATTATTCTCTGAAGAATAGTAGAGAGGAGTACAAACCGCTATGAATGGGGCTAAATTAAATTATATAAATCAACTAAACGGTAAATGTCCATAGGGGACTCATTTATCTTATTATAAAATAGGTGGAACATTGTGTAAGAAATGTGAAGCTGATAAACATAACGAAGATAAAGACCCTATTAAAGCATTTAAATAGAAGTGTGGAGGAAAAGTAAAGAAAAATGAATTTGGAGGTGAAGTGGATAATAAAGATAAAAAACCTAAATTGGTAAAAAAATCTTAGAATAAATCTACAGTTAAAAAACTACAAACTCCTCCAACTAAACCTAATAAACCTTCGGATAATAAACTTCCAGGACCTAAAGATTTAAAATCTCTTCCTAATGGTAAATATCCGCCTCATTGGACTCCTGCGCAAAGAGCTTAGTGGGACATTGACCATGATGAAGGAGTATAATAATAAGATAATTGGCTAACTTCTATTAAGGAGTTAGCTATTTTTATTTATGATAATATGAAATAATGAGTAAATGGTTTTAGTATAATTAGAATTTAGGAAAAGTTGAGCTTGACGAAACTGAATTACTATTAATAAAAGAATTTAAAGATTTATTGGATAGTAAACGTAATAAAAGTAAGACTGACCCCAAAGGAGAACATAAAGAAAGAGCTTTTAAAGAGCTGTCCTATATTTATTTAGCTATTGATTGGAACTCTCCATATCATAGCTATGATGAATAGGATAGACACGAATCCGCAATGGATGACTCTGGATTAACAGAGAATGAATTTAATGACTCTGTATTTAGAACAGCTTGTAGAAAATATCAAGAATTACAAAATTCTAATAGGCTAGTTAGAATGGTGAAAGCCGCTGAAAATACTGTAGATAAATTAATAGATTACTTTGAAAACGTTGACCCTCTTGAAAGAGACCCTTAGACTGGAAAACCTATTTTTAAAGCTAAAGATATTATGGCTGAAATTGCTAAATTAGATGAGACTGCTGATGGATTACTAGCCCTAGAAAGTAGATTAAAATCGTCTATGCAAGAATCGTCTAATATTAGAGGGGACGCCCAAGAAGGGTATGACCCAGGAGACTTTTAATTATGGCAGAAGAGATTAAAAGAAAAAGAGGAAGACCTCGTAAAATACCTACAGTAATTGATGATGTAAAACCAAAAAAGAATCCTAAAATTCCTAAAGAGATTTAGGATATGATTAATAAGGTTCACGGTACTGTAGAAGATCCTATGAAAGAGGCTATAACTAGTATTTAGCAATCTAAAGAAAAATTAATAAAAGAATCTCCTAAACCAATTTTAGAAATAAAAGAAACAGATACTAATGAAGCTATTATAGGTAAAATTAGAGATTAGTCAGGTTGGGATGTTAAAAAAGAAGACCCAATTCCATATTTTGATGCTAATTTATCTTATGAAATAACTGGATATAAACCTATTAATAAATATAGAGGGTTGGATTTTAATCCCTCTTGGTTTACTGAAACTAGAGATACTTTTATAAGAACAGGACATTATACATCATTTAGAAGGAACTCTAGAAGTTGGAGAGCTTTTTGGAAAGAACAATATATTAGATGTAAATATGGAATGGCTTCTCATGGTTATACTATTACTGGAGACCATTACTATTTTCTTAATTTTTATAGACTAAAAGATTTGGATAATGTAGAGGAAGCTGGTATGGGTCGTCAAGAAATATTTCCTAATTTCTTAGAAGGATAGTATGAATGGTTTCATTATCTAAGATTAGCTAGAAAATTACGTATGAATGCTTGTATGATGAAGGCTAGAGGGGCAGGATACTCAGAAATTGAAGCCAGCATCATATCTAATAGTTATAATGTCATTAAAGGCTCTATAAATGTATGTACTGCTTTTGCATAGACGCAGTTAGATAAGCTTCTAGAAAAAGTATGGGCGAATATTAACTGGTTATACTATAATACTGATGGAGGTATGGCTCATCTTAGCTAGGCTAAAAATAGTAACTATTTACGTCGTGCTTCTCATTATGAGATTAGAGACGGACAAAAAATTGAAGTAGGTTGGGGTTCTTAGATACAAGGAATTATTACTGATAAACCTGGTAAGTTAAGAGGAGACCGTACAGATATATTAATGTTTGAAGAGTGTGGACTTTGGCCTCAATTTACTAAGGCATATACTTAGGCAGATGCTTTAGTTGGTCAAATTGGTAGATAGTGGGGCTTAAGACTAATGGGTGGTGGAATTATAATTTGTGCCACGTAATCGGGAAAAAACGGTAAATTCTGAGACGGAAATACCGTGCTAATATATTTAATAATATAAATATACAGTGTAACGCGTAGGTATTGAACCTTTTATTAAAGAGAATATAATATACCCAAGAGTCCCCGACATATTAATAATAATATGAAAATGTACGCTGGACTTATTCAAATCAAAGAATAAGAACTAGGGGATAAAAAGCTCCTGGGATAACAATAATCGACCGGAGGAGAGACTGGACCTCAAATGGAGGGTCTTCGTAAAATGTATTATGAACCTTAGCTTTTTGGAGTGCTTCCTTATCGTCATAACTTTACTAAAAGTAAAGAGTATGCTATTACATCCTTTTTTCTTCCAGCTTTCAGAACTATTAAAGAACTATCCTTATTAGATAATAGAGGGTGGATTGATGATGATAAAGGTAAAGCTTACTATAACAAAACTAGAGATTTAAAAGCTCAAGACCCTGAAGAACTTGCAACATTTTGTGCGGAATACTGCTTTGATGGAGAGGAAGCTTTTTCTTTAGAAGGAACAAATAAATTTAATAAAATATTAATAGCTGAATAGCTAGCTACTATTAGAATACATAAGGATTCTCCTAAACCAGAAAGAGGTAATTTAGAGTACATCTTTAAAAATGGTCAGCACATTAAAGACAATATCACTGGATTAAAATGGATTAAAAGTAATACTGGAGATATACAAATTTTAGAGCATCCATTATGGACTCAAACATCTTTTGATGATGAAGGTAATGAATTACATTATGAAAAAATGAACGGACTCTACGTAGCAGGTATAGATAGCATTGACTTAGGTATGGATGATACTTCTGCATTAACTAAAGATCCTTCTAATTTTTGTATTGTAATTAAACGAAGATAGTTTGGATTAAAAGACCCAGCTTATGTAGCTATGTATAAAGCAAGACCTAATGATGTTCGTGATGCCTATAAAACAGCTATAAAATTATTACAGTATTATAATTGTAAAGCTAACTTAGAAGCTACTCGTGTATCAATGCTTTCGTGGGCTAGAGAAAAAAAATATTTAAATTACTTTATGTATAGACCTGTTGCTACATATCCCGCAGGAAATAATCCTAAACGTAGAACTATTGGTACTCCAGCATCTGTTGCAATTATTGACCATTAGACAGATTTAATCCGAGATTATGTAAATGATTTCTGTCATAATATTTGGTTTGAGGACATGCTTGATGAACTTAGCCGCTATACAGATGAAATGAAACGTAAGTTTGATATTATAGCAGCTATGGGATTATGTGAATTAGGAGATGAAGATATGATGGGAGTAACTCCTAGACAGATAGAAAATACTGACGATTCTTTTTAGGATTTTGGATATTACAGAGACCCAGAAACTGGATATATGAAATATGGAGTTATACCTAAAAAAGTTTAGACTAAAGGAACAATAACAACTACATCATATGACAATTTAGGAATTAGAACAAGCGATCCTAGACTTAATTTAGGATATGTATGAATGTAAATATATAGGATTATTAAAAATAATTAAATTACCCGTAGGATATAAACTATAGTTAGGATGGAGACACGATGACTATCCTATATCTATAATGTCAGATTCTCCTACAGAAGAAGACTTTTTAAAATATATTAAAGAAGAGCTTAGGATTCGTAAGTTAGATAAAGTAAAATATTTTACTGGTTATAAAATATATCCAGGACAGTTGAATACTTGTCCACATGATGATACTTGCAAATCATGTCAGAATAGGAAATAATTGAATTAATTAATAAACATATAGGAGAGCTAGTTATAGATAAAACTACTACTCAAAAATGTTATAATTATTATAATGGAGTTCGAGATGCCAAATAGTTTAAGTATCTTGAAGATAATTACGGAATAGGATAGCCTACAGCAGTTGAATTTACTCCACTTATTAAAAAACATTTAGACGCTTTGATAGGTGAATATTTAGGTACTCCTATTATTCCTAAAGTAACTTGTAAAGATGAGAAAACTGTATCAACCATCTTTAGGGAAAAACAAATTTATATTTATAGTGAACTATAGAAAATATTTCAATAGAAATTAAAAAATAATTTAATATAGATTATACAAGGTAAAGAACCTACTGATATAATGATACAAAATTAGATGGATGATTTAGTAAGTGATTTAGAAGATTCTTTTATATCTAAGTACGAAGAAGCAGCTTAGAATGTTATAGAATATATAATGTAGTCTAGAAATACAGATTTAATAAATAAATTAAGAAAGTTATTTTTAGATTTACTTATATCTGGGGATACTTTTTATAAAGTAAAACCTTCAGCTAATGGAACAAATATTCAGATAGAATCTCCTAGTCCTTTAAATACCTTTCCTGAACGTAATCCTAATTCTCCTTATGTAAAAGATTGTAGCAGAATTGTAATACGTAAATGGCTAACTGAATCGGAGGTACTTAATACTTATGGAAAAGATTTATCTAAAGAGGATATTGATAAAATAAAAGATAGATGGGCTAATGCTTATTCAACATCTGGAACTTATATTAGAAGTACAAATGGTAAATTAAATCCAGGTATACAATCAGGAGTAGAAATAATACCAGGCTATCCTAAAGAGAATTATTTAAATCATAGACTAATTGATGTTTATGAGGTAGAATGGATAGACACTGATTCTGACTTTGTTATGCATAGACATTCCGCTACTAAGATAGGTGCTGATATCTATATAATAGATGAAGTGGATAAAGATGTGATTAGGACTCAAGATGATCCTTCTAAATGTACTTTATCAGTAAATGGAGTATTTTATCTTAATGAAAATAGTGAACCTTATTCTTTAGTAAAGGCTTGTATGAACTTATAGGATAAATATGACCTTTTATGCTATTATCGTGATAATTTAATAGCTACTAGTGGAACTACTGGAGAATGGTTGGATGTATCATTAATACCTACAAAACTAGGAGTAAATTTTTCTGAAAGAGTCCAAAAATGGCTAGCTTATAAAAAGTCTGGATTAGGATTGATTGACACTTCTCAAGAGGGACGTTTAGCTAGCGGATAGGCTCCTATAAATACTATATTTAATGGCTTTGATGATACTATTAAAGTACAATCTATTCAGGCTATCCAATTAGCTATAGATAGTATCGAACAAACAGTATCATCAATAACAGGAGTATTTAAAGAACGATTAAATGGTATTTCTTAGAAAGATGCAGTAACTAATGTTTAGACTAGTGTTAATAATTCGTTTGTTATTACTAAACAATACTATCACTAGATGGATATTATAACGGAAGAAATATTAATTGATTGTTTAAATATAGGTAAAAAAGTTTATAAGAAGGGATTAACTGGAATTATTACTTTAGGAGATAAATAGCAAAAAATATTTACAGCTCTTCCAGAGAATTTTACAGTTACAGATTACGGAGTAACAGTTAAAACTAGTTCTGATATTACATAGGAAATAGAATAGATGAAATAGATATTACCATAGTTAATACAGGCTTAGTTATTACCTGCGGATATACTATTTGAAACTATTACTTGTAAAAGTTTAACTTCTATAAAAACTAGAATAAGAAAAGCTTTAGCTAAATAGAAGGCTGAAAATAATCAGTTACAACAAGCTATGTAGCAAGTATAGTAGCTACAATAGTAGTTATAGGAATCACAAAAATAGATACAAAAATATGAACAATAGATATAGCAACTGTCTAAATAGGCTGATGATTTTAAATAGCAAGAGCTAAAACAAAAAATGGATCTTGAATGGTTTAAGGCTTAGACAGATAGATAGTTTAAAGACAGATAGGCTGAATAGGATGCTAAACGTACTGAAATAGAGAGACAATAGTTGTATGATGGTAATCCTTATAATGATAAAGTTAGACAATTAGGAAATTAATGGCAGAAATAACAGGAACATAGCTTTATAGTAATAATAATGGAAGTAAAGTAGAAATAAACCCAATATCTCATGCATCAGTTATAAATGCTCAAAATGGTGCAGATGAAACAAATGTATAGGATTGGTTAGATAATTTATCTAAAGCTATTGATTAGGTTACAGAAAATGCTATAAAGTTAAATATAAAAATATCATATGCTTAGACTTCATATAGTAATGTAGATGACATAAAAGATAATGATGAGATTTCTTGGGGTGAGAATTTTGTGCAACCTGATGCAGAATTACCATACACTTGGAAAAAGACTGAGATAAAGGCTAGTAGTAGCGATTCTGAAAGTACAGCTTCTAGTATTTCTTATGAATTATCTAGTGTATCTTCTGAATCTACTTAGACTTTATATACAGCAAGATCAGCAGATACTAAGGCAGTGACTATATCATATAATTCTGTAGAGGACAATGGAGTAATGAAACCATATTATAATGATACTTTAGATAATATTTTATCTAAATCAGAAAATAGTTTATGGTCAAAAACTCCAGTAAGTATATCAGCTACTAATCCTAATGGTTATATAGCAACTAGAACTAGAAATGATAAAGGAGAATGGGATGCTTTTAATATTGTTCAAAACGCCAAATGGGCATATAATAGTATTCCAGTATTTAAATATAAAATAACTAGTAACGCTAGTATTCCAGAAGTTATAGAAGATAGTTCTGATTACAGTAAAATTGACGAATGGTCAGATCAAATTACTTCAGATTTTACTGGATACTTATGGATGATTAATGCTACTATGGTAAACGATGTGTACCAGTTAAACGGAACTAAAGTGTGGAGTACTCCTACATTAATATCAGTAGTTAAGTAATGGAGTTTAGTATTGATATTCACAATTCTTTATAGGGAGATATAACTATAGAAGATTTTTCTAAAGAATATGGATATTATCTACCAGAGGGAGATGATTATCCAAGTTCTAAGATAGAAGAAACAGATGGAGTTTCTACTTTAAAATATAAGTATAGTAAAACTGCTACTCTAAATACTATCTTAAAAGTAAATATGGATGAGGCTATACTTCAGGATGTTTTAATTCATAAACATGAAGATGATGTGGATGTATGTAATTTTCATGTAGATGAAGACGGTTATTATGTAGTAAATCATTATGTACTTCCTACAAGGGAGTGGTATGATGAATATATAGAAAATTAGGATGAAGAACTCTCTGAATTTATAGCTGAAGGTATTTACTTTATAGAAGATGATAAATTAAAAAAGGTAGTTTAGGGTGAAATAGTAGAAGCTGAAATAAAGGAATTATTAGAGCGTAACTACGAAGGCACTAATATATTGCATTGTAAAATTGATATATTTTTTAATGGTAATTTATAGTAGTGCTACATAAATTATTGTAAGAAAATATATGATTTTTTATTAAATAAATGTAAATCTTAGGGATTCGACTCTGATATATATGCTAGAGATTTTATATGGATGACTTTAAATATAATAGATTATCTAGTAGGATTTAAACAATTTTTAGAAGCAGAACGTATTATAGAACAATTTAAAACTTGTGGAGGGTTCTGCTCTTCTACTAATGTAACTAATAAATTATATTCTGATTGTGGATGCTCTAAAGCGTGAAGCTATTAAATAGTACAATATGTTTATTAATAAAGCTAATAATGGATATATTAATGATTACTAGTATATACTAGCATTAATTAGCTTTATTAATATGCCTATTTAGTTAGAAGGTTCAGAGTTTATTAAATAGCGATTATTAAATTATGGCAATACAGACTATTTACACTTAGGTAGATAATGCTAAATTAGAACCTTGTAAAAAAGGAAGACCTGTACCTCCTTTACAAGTACCTTTATTAAGGACTAATTATTTAGGAGAATATAGAACTTAGGTTGAGAAAGATAAAGTCTTAAAAAACTTAGGCATTCTAGGAGCTACAGGAAAATATACTTATCCTTCAGATACATAGATAGATAGCTATAAAGATATAAAAACAGTATAGCAGGCATTAGACTATTGTATACGATTAATTCAATCTTATGAAGCTAGTGATAAGAATATTAAATAGTTATTAGATGATGTAAAAACTATTTAGGGAAATGTTACTTAGTTACAGACTTCTGTAGAACAAAATACTGAAAATATTACTACTATTAATAATTCTATAGAACAAATAAATAAATCTATATTAGAATTTGATAAGAAACTTCAAGAGTTAAATGTTGATGATAAAATTACTAATAGAATTAATCAACATCTTGAAAATTCTAAAACTATAGAATTAGTAGATAATACTTTAGAAGTAAAAGTTTCATAGGAAGAAAATAATGCTATACAAGTAAAAGATGATGGAATATATACCTTAGATAATTCTGAATAGATTCAATCCAATACAGATGCTATAGAAACCTTAAAAGATTCGGATAAATACATTACTAAAACATCGGGTTCTTCTCCTTATACTGTAGGGGGAATTAAAGAAGGAACTACAGCAGAATCTTTAAATGGTAAAACAGTTTCTGATATATTAGATTTAATGTTATTCCCTACTTATGTTAGAGATCTACTTTATCCTACATTATCATATTCTTATCTACCTTCTCTAGTAGAAGTAGGTTCAACAATTTTAAAACCAGAGTTAACATTTATCCAGAATGATGCCGGAAATTAGATTAACGTAAAGGAGTCTATAGAGTTTAATGGCAGTTAGTATACTAGTTAGTCTTACATTAGTATAGGAACTTATATATATAAAGCAACAGTAGAGTATGAAGCAGGAGAATATCTAACAAATAATAAAGGAGAAATTACCGATTCTAGAATAGAAGCAGGAAGTATTTCTACAACTATTTCTACTGTGGCTACATATCCTTGGTATGCTGGAAATATTAATTAGTTATATAAGTAGACACTAATAGCATTTAATACAAACTCTGGTACTTAGGAAGTATCTCTTTCAGGGAAGGCTGTTATTAAACTGCCAGGAGCTAATTCTCAACTATTGTCTTTTAAAGTTAATGGGGGTTTAGGATTTTTAGATGTAGATTTAGATGGTTGGACTTAGACAACAGAGTAGATAAATGGAATTACTTATAAGGTATGGTCAAAAAATGACGAATACTCTTCAGTACTTCCACATTAGTTACAATTTAAATTAGCATAGTAATGGGATTTAAATATTAGGGCGATTCGACTCTTGGGGTTTCATTAACTATGCAAACTCCAAAACCTTTAGATACAAGATTAGTTGTAGATACTAGAGCAGACTTATATACTATTCCTGCAAAATATGCATATAATGGAATGCCAGTAGTATGTGTAGCAGATGGTAATATTTATACTTTAATAGATAAAAACAAAATAGGAGAAGCTGTTGGATGGAAGGCGTCTTATGAATCTATTTAGATAATAACTTGCACAGAGTAGGAATATAAATAGTGGTAGAGTAATACTAACGAAAATTTTACTCCTAAGGATGATAGTTAGACTTGGTTACATCAAGATACTTACTATTATATATATGAAGATAGTATTGATGATAAAGGTCAATATTATGTTTCATATTCTTAGTTTGAAGACTTAACTAATTAGGTAAATAAGAAAGCTACTATATCAGCTTTAAATAATCTATCTGAAAAGATGGATAAAGCATTACAAGATTTAGCTAATGTATATGCTACTCTTGATGATATAGATAGCTCTAACCCTGAATCTAAATTATCTAAAACTCTTGATAATTACTATACTAAAGAAAAAGTAGATGATACTTTTGTAACCAAGGAAAGCCTTAGAGGGGAAGGTATAGAAGGAGATGATTTTGTATTTGTAACATAGACTGCTTATAATAAAGACCAGCAAAATCTAGAAGAGTATAAGAAATAGACTTCAGAGGAACTGTCTAATAAGATTGATACTAACAGTGATGCAGAATTAAAATCTATATCTAACAATGGTAATAAATTAATTATTGATAAATAGCTTACTATTAATGGGGATTCTTTGGCTTTAGATAAGAATGTCCCTAAAATAGTAGTGATGGATTAGTAGGAGTATGATAACTTGGAAACTAAAGATCCTGATATTTATTATATGACTCATGGTACTGAGTCTGATAATGGAGGAGTAATTACTAGTGAGTTTTTAGAAACTAATTATTATAGTTAGGCATAGGTAATTGATTTATTTAATTAGGCTCTGAATAACTTATTTACTGTTTCTGGAAAAGTATTAGAGTTAGGAGCAAGTGCATTAAATATGATTTTGGTAGATAAACCTACTGATTAGACTTTTGAATACGATGGAAAAATCCATACTTTAAATAGTACTGATAATTATAGTGTCGTAGGTGAAGGAGGGTCAGAACCGGGAACTTATAGATTTAAAGTGATCTTAAGAGCCGGAAAAAGATGGAAAGATAATACTAATACTCCGATATTTATAACTTATATTATTAATTAGAAACCTGAATAATGCAAACATTAAGTCAATTAAAAATTGGTGATATTATATATGATTTAGCTGCTAAATTCGATGCAGACGATAATAATATCAAGGATGTTTACTCTACAAAAGAGTATGTATCTTAGAAAATATCTGAATTAGTAGGGTCGGCACCTGAAACTTTGGATACTTTAAATGAACTAGCAGAAGCTTTGGGAAAAGATCCTAATTTCGCTACTACTATAGCCACTCAATTAGGGAATAAGGTAGATAAAGTAGAAGGCAAATAGTTATCTACAGAAGATTTTACAACTGTTTTAAAAGCATTACTAGAAAATCTTCCTGAATAGGTAACTAGTAAATATGAAAAACCTTCAGACGGTATTCCTAAAACAGATTTGTCAGAAGAAGTTTAGACCTCTTTAAATAAAGCAGATAGTGCTATACAAGACATTTCTAGTAAACTAGATAAATCGGTTTATGAAGATGATAAAGAAACTTTCGCTTTAAAAACTGAAATACCTACAACATTACCTGCTAGTGATGTTAGCTCCTGGGCTAAGGCTTCTGTAAAGCCTGTATATACGGCTAAAGAAATTGGTTTAGATAAAGTAAATAATACTTCCGATATAGATAAGCCTATTTCTACTGCAACCCAAACTGCTTTAAATAATAAAGTTGATAAAGTTGATAATAAATCATTAGTAGCCGATTCTGAAATTTCTAAATTAGAAGCCTTAAATTCACAAAGTGATTTAGAGAAAGCTATTGCGGATGCCAAAAAAGCAGGCACTGATGCTTAGACTAATTTAGACACTCATACCGCTAGTACCTCTAATCCTCATAAAGTAACTAAAGTATAGGTTGGACTGGGTAATGTGGATAATACTTCTGATATAGATAAACCTATATCAACAGCTACTTAGTCAGCTTTAGATTTAAAGGTAGATAAAGTAGAAGGCAAATAGTTATCTACTAATGATTATTCTAATGAAGAAAAAGAAAAAGTATAGTAGCTAAATATGAGTGTATAGTCTTTAACTTAGAGTGTAGCTGATATTCAAGGTATAGAGGAATTATTATCTTATGGTATTAGTTTTGATTCTACAGTAGCTGATCCTAAATGTACCAGAGTTGGTAATCCTCTACTACATAAATCTTTACCTATACAATCTTAGTATAGAGGTTGTATTGTTAAAGATGGAATTTTACAATATTATTTGGACCCAAACGATTGGTCTAAAAAAGCAAACGCTGGAGTTATCGCAGGGAGTAACGGTACTGAAGCAGGTTCAGGAGTAAACGTTGATAATTCTTCTTAGGAAGATGCTATATTAGATGGCACTGATGGCGAAGTATGTGTTGAAACTCCAGAGTTTTATTTAAAATGTACTACTGTAGGAAATATTACTACTATTCGTGAATCCTTACAATAGATAGATGCCGATTATAAAAAAATTCCATCTATGTTTATAGATGCTTATAGAGGTACTGTAAATGATTCTAAACTACGTTCTGTAGTAAATACTAGTACAGAATTTAGAGGAGGTATTAATAGTTCAAGTTATGATTCTTATTTAGAATCTGACCCATTTAAATGTTTACTTGGAAAGCCTAGAACTAATATTTCTAGAGCTAATTTTAGAACTTACGCTAGAAATATTGGTAAGGAATTATTATCTTATGATCAATACAAAGCAATATTTTATTGGAATTACGTAATTGAATATGCTAATTTTAATTCTTAGTTAGATTACAATGTCAATTTAACTTCTGAGGGTTATCATCAAGGAGGTCTTGGAGCAGGACTTACAACATGGGATTGGTCAAGTTGGGGTACTTATAATGGTAATAATCCTATTACTCCATGTGGCTACGGTAATGATATTGGTAATTTTACAGGTATTAAAACTATTACAGCAGGTAGTAAGACTTTCTCAATGCCACGTTGGAGAGGATTTGATAATCCTTTTGGCGATATTTGGACAAATGTTGATGGATGTATTTTGAATATTCCAAATATGTATATAATATTAAATAAAGATGATTATACAGATAGTTTAGATAATATTAAGTACAGTCGTAAATATTCTAACTTACCTACCTCCGAAGGTTATATAAAATCATTTTAGTTAGGTGAATATGCAGATATAGTCCCTAAAACCGTTGGTGGTAGTGCTTCAACATATATGTGTGATTATTATTGGCAAAATTCTAGCTTAAATACATTGCTGGTGGGGGGCGGCGTGGGTAGTGGTTCTATTGCGGGTCTCGCCTACTTCGACGGCGCCTATTCCGTCGGCTACGCTGACGCCGATGTCGGCGCGCGCGGCGTATGTTTAAAGAATTAATATAATATATAGATACAATATAAATTTTAAAATATAGTTGCTGAATACTATGGTAATTCGGCGGCGTCAGATAAAATATACACTGGGTAAAGCATCCAGGGGAGGCGTAAACTTTGATACTACAGAATCCCAAAGCCTTGGTATAAATAACTGATATAATAGATTTTCCGCTATAGAGAAAAACTAGGCTAGTAGGAGGCAACGTGAATAATGGTTCTAATGCAGGTCTCACCAACTTCAACAGCAACAATTCCGTCAGCAACACTAACACCAATGTCAGCGCACGCAGCTTATTATTATAGTTAAAAATATTATAGTCCATTTTTATGAGAATATTGTGCTATTTATACCATGCCTCTTGGCAAAAAATAACGTGGATTATAGTTCCTATATCTGGCTTAGTAGCTACGGCGAAAAATCAGAGTTTATAATAATACTAATTTAAAATAAGAAAATGAAACGGAAAGGTAACTTAATAAAAGAAATTAGCAGTTTTTCCAATGTAAAATTAGCTGATAATTATGCACGACAAAACACTAAAAGTAAACATGAAGTATATATGCATGATAGTAACCAAGAGGAAGAGAATATTATGTTATCAGAGAGTTTAAAAAATGGGACTTATAAAACCTCTAAATATAAAACTTTCTCTATTTTTGAACCCAAAGAAAGATTAATATTTAAATTACCTTATTATCCGGATAGGATAGCACATCATTCTATAATGAACGTGCTAAAACCTATTTGGATAAAAACTTTTATACATCAAACTTATTCTAGTATAGAAGGAAGGGGTATTCATATGTTGAAACATGAATTATGTAAAGTATTAAAAGAGCATCCTAAAGAAACTACATATTGTTTAAAAATGGATGTGCATAAGTTTTATCCATCTCTAAACCATGAAATATTAAAAACATAGGTACGAAAGAAAATAAAAGATTCAAAAGTATTAATATTATTAGATGAGATAATAGATTCTACAGATTCTTTAACTCCTGGAGTTGGAGTTCCTATAGGAAATTATTTATCTCAATATTTTGCTAATGTATATCTATCCGAATTTGACCATATTATGAAAGAAAAATGGAAATGTAAATTTTATTTTCGATATGCTGATGATATGGTGGTACTATCAGATAGTAAAGAATGGTTACATAATATTTTGGGTAAAATAAAAAATTATTTTACTAGTAATTTAAAGCTTGAATTAAAACCTAATTATCAAATATTCCCTGTAGAATCTAGAGGTATAGACTTTGTGGGATATGTATTTAGACACGATTATGTATTACTCAGAAAATCAATTAAAAAGAGATTAAGTAAACTAGTATCTAAATATTAGAAAAAGAAAATTAATAGAGAGACTTTTAAAAAATCTTTAATGTCTTATAAAGGATGGTTGTAGCACTGTGATGCTATTCATTTAGCTAATTCTATATATGATAAAACTAAAGTACGAGTCTTTATATGGAATGGAAAAAAAGTAAATATATCTTCTTTCTATAATAAATATATATGGGTAATTCGATTAACTAGACATAAAAAATTTTTTGAAATATGTTTTAAATACAAGGGTCAAAAATACATAACTAAATCTCAAAATTGGTTATTATATAACAAGATAAAATTTCGTAAACGTCCATTTTATTTTAAATATGACAGAAATAAATTTAAACTCACCTCTCTAGAAGATTTAGAGATTGGGGAATAATACTTATTATTATAATTATATAATTGAAGTAACTGAAGTAGTTACTGAGCAAAATGAAACTGTTCCTTTATATAGATATATTTAGGTCCATCTTAATGGATAGCCTGATTATAAACAAATAGTATAGGCAGTTTTACGAGAATATATTAGTCAAAATGAAGAATTTGACTTAATAAATTCTTATAATAGCTATCAAAATAAATTAACAGATGATGAATCTGTTGTTACTAAGTACTTAAATTATTTAAAATTAGTTTAGGAAATTAAGACTAATATTAAAAATGATATAAGCAAATGATATATCGAAATGGTAAATTAATTACGGAAGTTCATTAGAATCTTAAAGAATTTATCAATTAGGTATAGCAAATTGTTCAGCGAGATATTGGTGCAATATATAAAGGTTCTTAGTTGGTCTGGGTAACTGTTTATAGTGCTATTAAAAGTTGTTTTGGTAGTGGTACGTGGTTACAAGATAAACCTTGGTTAGATAACGACTTTTGGAAAAATAATTAATACAAATGGCAATTTAGAATTTAAATAAACAAGATTAGCTAGATTTAACAATGAATTGGGATGGTACTACTGGATAGCAAGTTGAAGATTTAATATCCAGACACCTCCCAGCTAATATGTCTTATGATGGCTCTACTAGTTAGTTAACTATCACTAATACTAATGGAGATACTATAGTATCAACAGAGGTAAGTGTAGCAGAGCCAATTTATAACCACTCTATATAGATAACAGGTGTTTACTTTAATAATACCAGTTCAGAAAATTAGATAAACAAAGATTAGATTATATGTAAATTAGGAACTAAAATATATTTAGGAGTTAAATATACTTATACTGCTATTAATCCATTAACTAATATTGTTAATCATATCTCTAGTGCTTAGAAGTTATATGTTAATGTTGGTAATGGGTACACTTAGTTGGATGAAGGTATCAAATCAAGTCCTGATATATAGTATATCGAAATTACTAACTTATATAATAGTGTTAGTATTAATAATATTTCAGTAAGAGTAATTGCAACAGCTGCTATTGAAGACAAGACAGTTACAGCTATTACTCCTAAGAAAGTTTAGGTAGTTAATCCAACTCTTAAATATGCAGGTTCTTCTTATATAATATCTGATAGTATTAATTATACTATTCAAGATGGTGGAGACGCTTAGTATTTGTTTTATTATAAAATAAATAATGAGGTAGTAAGAAATTAGGATACTTTAACCTTAAGTATAGCTAATAAAGGAGTTAGTACTATTTAGGCTTACGTAGAATTACAAGGAGATGCTTCTATAAAGTCTGATACTTTACAGGTACAAGTAATTAATCCATCTGATAGTAACACAGAAATACTTTATGCTGTTAATGATGTTACTAAACAGATAAATAACTGGGAATTTGCTAAGTTATATGGACTATCTATATACTTTAAAGGTAATACTACAGAGTCTGTAAGTATAGTTACTAAATTATCGGAAACAGGTAATCCAGATACTCATTACTTAAATAAAACTAAAGAAATTCAATTAACTAATGAAGATGGTTATATTGAAACAGATATTAGTTATTTCTTTGGTTTAAATGTAACTAATACTTAGTTTAGTTCAATATTATCTGTAGAAGTTGGGGGTAATAGTATATTATCTTGGGATGATACTACTACTATTGAAATATTAAATACTGGTTCTTATAGTTATACTCCTAATAGTTCTTATTCTTTTGATTAGTATTCTCCTGAAGAATCTAATATTATAACTAAAGAAGTTATAAATAATACAATATCTCCAGATGGTTTAATTACAGAAGATGCTTTATCAGTATTTAGATTATCTGCTGGAAATTATCCTAATAATATAATTAATTTAGACTTGTCTAATTAGTTAACCAATTAGGGATTTACTTTTGAATTAGACTTTAAAACATTTAATATTAGTGATGAGTCTAAACCTTTATTAAAGTTAGGTAGATTTATTTTATATCCTACTGAATTTAACTGGCAATATGGAACAGTAGATGAATCTATGGTAGATACTACTGCTAAAAGTTCTATATTCTAGAATGATACTAGAACTCATTTATTGGTAGAAGTTGTTCCATCGTTTAAAGTTCCTGCTAGAGAGTTACCAACAGAGGCTAGTGCAGTTGCAAATAAGACTATAAGTTTTGTTAGGGTATTTATAAATGGATGTATTGACCGTGAATATAAATATGATTATTTATCAGACTTCTAGTATAATGGATTTAATTTAGAAATAAGTCCAGAAACTTCTGATTTAGATATTTATGGTTTACGTATTTATAATAGAGCTTTAACTTTTAAAGAAGTTGAAACTAATTATGTATCTACTATGTCTTCTGTTACTTAGAAATCTAAGTTTTAGAGACTAAATGATTTAGTAGCTACGGATTCTAATAATGATACTTATATTTCATATAAGAAAGTAAAGGAACTATACAACACTCTAGTTTATATAATTCCTAGTCAGTATAAATACCCACATCAGTTTAATTTAGTAAAAGGAAAATCTTTAAGTAACTGTACTGTATTTATTGACTATGTGAATAGTGAAGCTACTGATTCTTCTCATATATTAAAGGATGAACAAATAAATAGATGTTCAGGTAGATTTACTAATGCTTCTATTAGTGGTTAGGGTACTTCTGCTATGAAGTATTATTGGTATAATATCTAGATGAAGAAACCTAAGTTTACTTCTAAAGGATGCTACAATGAAGAACTCGATGATTACATTCAACCTGAAGAGAATCCTAATAATTACCAGTATAATAGTAAATACTACTATATGCCTGAAGATACAGATTGCACTATTGGCATAAATAAGTTATGCGGTAAATTTAACTATGCCTCTTCTATGTAGTCTCATAAGATAGGAGCTGTTAGAGCTTTTCATGATTTATGGAACTCTTGTGTTGATAAATCTGACTATAGTGAAGAAGAAATAAAAGGAAGAAAAGCTTGTCTTGAAGATGCTTTTATTGCATTTTATGTAGAATCTAATTTAGAGGATGTGTCTAATTATAAGCCTTCTGACTTAGATTAGTTAAGTGATGAATCTATTAAATTTGCAGGATTCTAGACTTGGGGTTCGGCTAAGGGTGATAAGAATACATTTGGATATTCTGATGACACTCCTGGTTATATTTTATTAGAAGGTGCAGAGAATAATGGTGAATTATGTAATTGGTTATCTCCTTGGTCTCCTACCATTACTGAATTAAGTGGTGAAACTTGGAAGACTAAATAGCTAGTAGTAAATGAAGAAACTACCTCATATGGTTTGTCTGATTCTTTCGATGTAGATTTTGGATTAGATGATAATGATGAGTCCGGAAATACTATGTCAGAAGCAGGTAATAAAACATTATAGAGATTTATAGAAGCTTATAACTTTGCTTATATGCACACTATAAATTTATTGCCTTATAAGAATACTTATTCTCTAAATGATGCTAGAAATACTGACCTTGATACTACTAAGAAGTATTATATAACTAGTATTAATTATTAGGATAATACTTATTTCAAAGGATAGCAATGGGATGTATTTAGATATGATTATTATTCTAAATTATGGGTGCCTGCTGGTTTGCCTGTTCTAAACAAAGATGGTTCTTAGAAATTATCAACTATAAAAAGTGCTTACAATACTGATGTTTACGAATACGAGACATTCAATTTAAAAACATTCCATCAATAGTTAGGTACTTCCGGCTCAGAGAATATCAACACTTATATTAATGATTTAAAAGCTGATTTCAAAGCCCATTTTGGAGAATATTATCATGTAGATGATTTAGTATATCACCAAGCTTATATTAGATTATTTGCAGGAACTGATAATAGGGCTAAGAATACTTATTTCAAATTATTTGATGAGAATAGTAAGATCCAAATGCTTCAAGATGACCTTGATACCATCTTGGCTACTGATAACCGTGGTTTGTAGAAGAAACCTTACTTCTTATTAGAACCTTCTCTGGAATCTGATGTTACATATCAAAAGATGTGGGGAGGTACAAGTGCTTTCTTTGAATTAATTGATGTTGCTTATAAAGAAGAAATAGATGCAATGTTATTAAAAATGTTGTCATAGATGGGCTTTAATAGTTCTACATCTTCTTTAGATACTTGGATGACTAAGTACTTCTATTATGTACAACAGTATTATCCAGCAGTTACATTTAATTATGTAGCGAGACTTGCTTATGAAACAGCATAGTTAATATATGATAATAGAAATGAGGCAGGGTTAGAATGGACTAATAATGGTCAAGCACCTTTATCACAAGAGCATGGTAGTTGTCTCGAAAGTGAGATAGCTTTTATGAGAAAGAGATTAATTATGTTCCTTAGCTAGGCTAAAATAGCATAGTTCGGTCGTGAAGGTTCAGGTATTCCAATTAAGGTGAAGGAAGATTCACAAGAAGCTCAATCTTATCAAGTAAGTATTACTCCTTATTAGTACTTATATTTAGGTTACTTAGTAGGTAGTGTTAGTAATTTATACTCTTAGGATAGAGTATCAGCAGGAGGGACATTGAAAGCAACTATTAGTATATCAAATAATGACCCATCTTACTATGTATTAGGAAATAGTTATATATCTAAATTTGATAACTTTAGCTAGGTACTTTATAATCAAGGTACTTATACTTTAAATGCTCCTAAATTATTAGAATTTTCAGCCAATACAGGTACAGATGATTTACCATTGTTCTAGCCCCCTGCTCTTGAATTACATTGCAATGTATTAGAGAAACTAGACTTGACTAATGTAAAATCTTTATCAGCTATTAATTTGGATTCTGACCATACTCCTAAATTAAAAGAGATTATTCTAACAGGAACTAATATATCTAATGTTGCGCTGCCTATTGGCGATAGACTTACTAAAGTACATTATCCTGCCGCTTTAACTAGTTTAACTATTACTAATAATAATGGATTAGAGGAAGTTAAATTTGAAGGATTGAATAACTTAGAGACTGTTGATATTAATTGTGCTAAGGTTGGATAGTTTGATATTACAAACTTCTGTGAATAGTTAATATCTTGTCCTAGTCTTAAATCAGTTACTTTAAGAAATCTAAATAATAAGATTTCATTAGAAGCATTAGAAAAACTTATATTGCTACAAGCTAAACTTACTGGTACATTAACTATTGCTAATTCAGACAACTAGTTAGAAGGAATTAGTTATACTGATAAAGTTAATTTAGTTAATTTATATGGAAATATAGACTCCGAATCTAACAGTTTATATATTAAATATAAAGAAACTATTGCTTATAGTATTTCTTGTGAAACTGAAATATCTATCTATGGTTAGGGATATTCAGGAAATCCATTTGGATTAAGTCTTGATGGTAATAATATAGCTTTAGTTACAGAAGGTGGTAAAGTAATCCCTGATATTACTTATAGATTTAACACAGATGTATCTGATGTAGCCACTATAAATAATAGAACAGGTGCTATTACTTTGAAACAGGCATCTTCATCTAAGACTACTACAGCTACAATTATTGTAAAATTAAAGAATGGAAATACTTTAACTTCTAAGACTATTAATGTCTATTTTGCTTGGAAAGCTCCAGAAATAGGAAACTTTGTATATGCAGATGGTACTTATTCA